>Ga0099824_1007595_pt1 | contig 14288 bp, 5 predicted proteins | sample SiratrowhiteBW_FD_76837 | JGI IMG/M metagenome (GOLD analysis project Ga0099824, IMG submission 76837) | Root nodule microbial communities of legume samples collected from California, USA - Siratro white BW | ecosystem: Host-associated > Plants > Roots > Nodule | place: USA: California...
TATAAGTTAATTAAATTTTATGAATAAATTATTATTAAAAAATTAAATTATTGACGAAATTTTATCAGTTAATAAAATATTATCCCTGACAACTTTTACTAATAAATTTTTACTGATAAATATTATCTGTCGTTAATTACTAACAGATTTATTGATAAATTTAATTTTTTAATAATTACAAATATTAATTTTTATAATAATTAATATTATCGATTTATTGACGGATTTACTGACGGTTTAAAAAAATCCATCGATAAATTTACATATAATTAATTTATCTACAAATTTTGTTTTTTTTCAAAAATTTATTAATAAATACAACTAATTTTGAATATTTTCAGTGAATTTATCTTATTGGTAATTTTAATTCTTTTTAGTAAATGAGTTAATTTATATAAAAAAATTTAGAAGTTTATTTGTATAATAATTTAAAAATAAGTTTAAGTGAGAAGAAAATCTCATAAAAAGGAGAATTTTATTTATATTTTTTTAATCTTCTTTTTTTTAAAAAATTGTTATATTCCAATAATACTCTTTATGTGTGTTTAGTTTTATGATTCTATACATTAGTTTCAGAAATCATACGAAACTGTATAAAATAAATAAATTGTGGATGTTATGAAAACCTTTTCCTTGTTATTCTTATCTTCAGAACACACTTTAAATTATCGGAATAATCCGTCTTTGCGTGTTGTTGCAAGATACAATTATGAATATAGTTATTATTCTAATTAAAAGACCGAACTAACATATTATATCAATGAACTTCACTTAAAAATATCTCATTCAGTAATTAAAACAAATAAAAATCCACATAATTTTTAATATATTTATATTTTTGAAAAAAATGAAATAATTTATTTTTGGTCTTTTGTACGGACTCAATAATGTACCATTTAACAATGAAGAGAGATGAGTACAAAAAACTCAATCAAAGCTATCATCATTTCCAAAGCAAAACACAGAAGTAATGGATGTTATCATGGTGCTGCAGTTGAAAGCTTATCATCAATCATAAAAGTTTTTTATGTAAACTTACTATTCATTCCATGTTCTTGTATGACTGTAGAAAAGTTTCAGAAGTGTGACTCTGTTCTTTGATTTAGCAGAGAAAACAAAAGTAAATCTACGAAATGAAAGTTAGAGGGTGTTTATTACACAAAGAAAATAGATTGTGGCTGGAGAAGAGAAGAAAAACTCTTGAAACTTGTCTTTCTTTACCATTTTGAAGAAAATGGAATGCTCACATTCCAAGTGAAAACTTATGAAAAGAAGTACACAATACAATCCATTGTGCTAATGAGAAAATGGAGAGAAAAGAATCAAGAAGCTTAACCAACTACCAAAATGGAGATGAACTTGTGTTTGATAAGACCTTCTCATATCATGATTTGAACCTTCATGGTTGGTTTCCTCTTCATGAGAGTGAGCACATGATTCTTCTTCCATTCTTCAACCTGTTTCAAAAGTTAGATAATAATCTAAAAAGAATAAATATGAAATATATGATTATTTGAACTTCTCTTCTTGAGAGCAACATGAAAGCGTGGTATGATACTTGGTTGTAGAAGAACTTTCTCTGAACATCATGGAGTGACTCAAAGGAATTCATCGGACTTACAAATTGAAATTGATAAGGTTGTATAAGCTTACCCAGGAGAGGTTTTTGTCGGTTATAACAAGTGAAACTTCATTTTAATATTTAATGAGTAATATATAAATATTAAATAATGGTTACGTTTTCAATGTACTCTTTATCTATTATTATTCCTCCTGGGGTTTTTCCAAGTGCAACTTTTTGGAAGCAATAAGAATAAATTTGGAAAGTGGCATATTTTGCATATTGCAAATTAGCAAGTATTTGCATATATCAATGCTAGCTGATTAAAGTAGTAAGAAGCGTGTTTTCCTTAAGCAAATTTATAAAGTTTTATTAACAATTTTTTTTGAAATAAATTTGTCCCTTTAATGAATGAAACATAAAATAATTTCAACATAGAAAGTTGTAAAAAGAAAAAGGAAACAAAGTAATCGCACATCATCTTTTACCTTTTCCTTTTTTGATAATCGCTCATAATCTTTTACTTTTGCACGTATTTCTTTGCAGCATTTGAATATAATGAGGTCCAATTAAATAAAATGTGGAATCCACTTTATTCCAACCATAATTTTTGGTCATTTACTGCAAGTGCATGACAACACTTTAATTGCTTTTCTATTTCCCTGATTGTATTATATTTGTTTTATGTATTCTTTGTGTGAGGAATATAAGTTTCATTATTTTCTGTTATTTCTTTTCTATCTTTGTTTTTTTTTTTTCTTTGATTAACTTCACATGGTATTAAGAACACTTTTCTTCCACCATAACTTCCCAATCTTTCCTTATCTTTAACTCTGATCTTTCATCTACATCTTCTTTTTCTTCTTCCATATAATTCAATTACAAAAATGGTGAGTCTTAATTTTTTTTTTGTTAATTCTTACAAAAAAAAGACATAGCTAATGCTTCTCAAGTCTTTTATTCAGCAAGTGAAGATAATGAACCCTTCTGCTTGGAACTCCATCAACTATTCTTGGCCCACTCTATTACACCGATAGTGGTGCTTTTTACCATATAACCAATAACTGTGCTAATTTTTGCAAAAAGCAAGTTTACATTAGTAATGACTCTGTCAAAATTGGTAATGGTTAAGTATGCATATAACATATTGGCACTGCACATTTTACATTACCTCACAATTCAAAGAAAAATTCTCTAAACGAGCTTTTACACGTTCCTCATATCACCAAAAATATGTAAAGTGTGTCTCAGTTTGCAAAGGATAACATCTTTTTTTATTTCATCTCAACTTTTGCTATGTTAAAAATCAGGCAACCAAGAAGATAATCTACACGGAAAAATTAAGGACAATATTTTATGTTTTTCCTCCTTTTCAATATAATACTGCTCTCTCTGCTAATCATACAACCTTAACACTTGTGAAGTGATCTTTTCAACTTTGGCATTATTGGTTGGGCTATGTTTCAATCAAAACGGTTCAGCAAGTAATATGCAGCTATAACATACCATGCAATAAAATATTTATTTTGTGAATCTTTATGTATTAGCTAATTCTCATACGATACATTCCAAAATGAACTTTCTGTAATAAGTTTTTTAAAATGAACTTTTCAAAACAAACTTTTTTGGATGATATGAAAAGCGTTTCAAAATGAGTTTTATAGAATAAAATTATCAAAATAAACTGTAGAACATATATGATAACATCTGAATTGAGTTTTCTGAAACGAGTTTTTTTTCTAAAAAATTTTCTCTTATTTCTCTTCCTCTCAGAGTGCAATAGAGAAGGTACATACAATAGAGATGTTGCAGCAGCAGGTGACGGTAGCGTGGTGCACTGAGAGAGAGTATTTTTCCCTTTTTCTGTTAGTATGAGACTGTGCAGTTAGTAATAAAGGGGTGCATGAAAAAACGCCTAAAATTATTGACGGCCTAAAGTTGAGATGCAAAAACTTCCTGCACCCCATCATTTTCTACACGTAACCGTCACAGATGTAAAATTGCTAAAGTACTCTCTTCATTAGCTTTTGGAAAATACTTTTCAGAAAATTTATATTCTAAAAAAGGTTTTCTAAAATTAGGTTTTGGAAAATCTTTTTCAAAATGTAAAATTTATGTTTTAAAAAAGTTTTTCAAAACTTATTTTCAGAAAATATTTTTCAGAATTTATTTTTACTTAAAAAGTATTTTTGGATTTTTATAAACTTGATGGGGTGCAGGTAAAAAATAATGGGTGCAGGAAGTTCTTGCCAAGTTGAAAGGGTTTAGAATGAAGGCCCAGGTAGATAATCAATTGGATTTCAAAGAAATGCTAACGTGTCAAATTCCGATTGGCTGAGATGACAAATAACAAACTTCTGGAATTCTCATATAAGCGACAATCCCCAACATCTAGTTCACTTCACTCACTGTCCTGGTGGTAGCGGCGAATCGGAGATCACAGATGGCGAAAACGACGTCGTTGCTGCTCTGTACTTTGCTCCTCTTCGGAACCCTAGCTCTCACCCAGGTCTCAATTTGCTTATTCAAACTTAGATGTACTCCGATTTCTATGGGATCAAGGGAATGGGTTAACTGTTGAGCTTGAGATCGAGACTCTATTTTATGAGGAGGAAAATCAGTCGTTATATCATCTTAATTTAAATTAAATTGCATGCCATAGAAATATTTAATTGCTATTGAGTTTGGTACAAATTTCAATTCTGCTTCCTTTTTTATTTTTAATTTATTGGTCCATGTGTGGGTTCACAGGCAAAGAAATCAAAGGAGGAATTGAAGGAAGTGACTAACAAGGTTTTCTTTGATGTTGAGATCGATGGAAAAGCCGCAGGTCTCTAAGCTTCATTCTTCTTATGCCTTTATTCACTCTGTGCTGTGTCTATGTTTTGCTCTCATTGATTTGATTCAAAGTGGAATGAGATGATAGATGACTAAAGATACCTTCTAAAATTATAATTGAGTAATGTTTCACACACACTTTAACACAAATCATTTCCCGTGTGCAAATATTAAACAAACATATCTAACCAACAATCTATCTATAATGAAGGAATAGTGATTCATGACAGGTAAAATATTGGTTAAATGAGTTTGATTAATATTTGGTTTGTGGAAGTGATTTTGGATGTTTTGGTGATGTAAGTGGAACTGGGAGTGTATGTCGATGTTTTGCTTCATAATGAATCCTTATACAATTCTAAATGATCAGAATTCCCTATGTGCGTAAACTTGGTTGGTAGAGGTTAGGGAGAACTTCGTTGTTTTGTTAGGTATATTTTTTTGTCCTTGATCAGGTATCCTCATAGCTAAAGCTGTAAGATTAGCCCTTAGGCTGGGGATGGTGGTTAGGTAAAATCCTCCCCAGAATGGCAACCCAAATTACAAGTAAAATTCAGCTGGGGTCACAATCTACCTATACTATAGTTGATATAGATAAGTTAGTGCAGTGTTGTTAAATCGAGGCACCATGGCTGCCATGGCAGATTTTTTGCCAACCGTCATAGTATGTAAAGGGAGGCACGCTATGTCAGCAACATAATGTTATTTATATGGTGCAATTTTGTCCTTCAATTTCTGTCATTGATAACGCCGAGTTGATGTTTCATCATTCCTTTTCCCCATAATTCAGTATGAAATTTTGACCATTGGTATTTATGCTATGATGGTTGACTTTCCAGGTCGTATTGTAATCGGTCTTTTCGGGAAGGCAGTTCCAAAAACTGCAGGTTGGGTTTTTAAATTCTCTGCATTTTGATTCTTATCAATTATCCTTGTGAATGTTAACTGAAGCCTTGTTTTTATTTCCATTTCTGCAGAAAACTTCCGGGCTCTTTGCACAGGTGAGCTTGTTTCTGCTGCTTCTATTGATTTTATCATATGATAGTTAGAGAACCTGCTTCCATCCTGTTTTCAAGTTTCAGATTCAGTTGTGTTAGAAGAAATAGATTCATTCATGTAATAACTGATGAGGACAGATTTCATCCACCTGTAATTAAACTGCTCTACTCATTAGAACAAATTGAGGACAGATTTATTAGGAAGATCTAGTTGAGTTCTTAGATTTTCTATTCTCGTGGTTCTTTTCACTTATATTTGAGTTTAAGGACATTTCGTCTTCCCTTCTTAATAATATAAGATAATGACATCACTGCTTGGATATATAATGTGCACATGTTCATCTTACAAATTAAAATATATTTTATATTAAATTTACATTTTGTCCAAATTATTAGGCGAAAAGGGAACTGGTAAAAGTGGAAAGCCTCTCCATTACAAAGGTAGCTCATTCCACAGAATTATTCCTAGCTTTATGATCCAAGGAGGTGATTTTACACATGGCAATGGAATGGGCGGAGAATCAATTTACGGAGAGAAGTTTGCTGATGAGAACTTCAAGTTAAAGCATACTGGACCAGGTAACATTCTTTTATTGTTATAGTTGTTTGTTAAACATAAATTCAAATTAACCTATGATGGGATTAAAGCTTTTTTGTTATTTTATGTATGAACAGGACTTCTGTCAATGGCAAATGCAGGTCCTGATACCAACGGTTCACAATTTTTCATCACAACTGTGACAACTAGCTGGTAATTTAATCTAGATCAATAAATTCGCAAAAGAAAACAAATATCAAAATCGTATGTTGTACATGTCATATGTGTAGTGTGCATAATACTTCGATTCTGCTATGATATTATGACATACATCAGTCTTTGAAGGCTGTATTTCCTGTAACCGTTTGTGCAGATTGCGTAGTGTGACTGACGATATATGAACGAGTTTCTATGGTTTTTCATTGGTGAACGTCGTTGCCATGCATTAAGAAATTACTAACTATATCTATTTGATAGGTTGGACGGAAGGCATGTCGTTTTTGGTAAAGTTCTTTCTGGAATGGATGTTGTTTACAAGGTTGAAGCAGAAGGAAGGCAAAGTGGCACTCCCAAAAGCAAGGTTGTGATTGCTGACAGCGGTGAACTTCCTCTATAAATGTACACGTCCATTCTCAACCAGGACTTGTTTAAGGTGTTTCTAGTTTTTTATTCTGTCTACAGACTACTTCACTTTAGCTTTCATAAATAGGTTTATTTGTTGTATGTTTGTGACACTCGGTAGATGGAGTTTTTCCCTAAACTATAAAACGAAAAATGGCATCTCTGGAGGAAAATTTAAATGAACATGACTGTTCAAGATAAATAGCATCCTTAATGTGGATGATCTTAACTTTTGTTCTGGTCATAAACAATTGAGAGCGAATGGATTATTTCTGGACTTAAAGTATAAACAAATAAAAGATGATAAGTAGACTTAAATATAAATAAATTTTATCTTACTTAATCCTTATTATATCTATTATTTATTCAGTCTAAATCCTAATTACATTATTACTCTAAAGAATATGATTATGATTAGACTTAAACATCATTCTCGATAAATATAATTAAGGGTACTGTGATTTAGAAAATATCTGTGGTCCGAACTCAGGAATATTAAATGAATTGAACTAATATATTTAATCAATGTAGAATTAGGTAATTTTGATTATAAATACTTAATTTTATACTGTTAAACTCATTTAATGTTATCGATTTCCTAAAATTAAGTAAATCGTTTAAATTATCTTAATTCATATCTAGTGGAGATGTATGATAGTAACTTTTAAAATAAGAGCATTCAAATATGAATTAATATAGTGGATGAATAAATTAGGATTTTAGAAAAATGATTAAAGTTGCTTTATAATTGGTGAGAAAACAATTATTTTTTGAATTAGTCCTAAGTTTTTACTGTAACGATGTGTTTGTTTCAGCTGATAGAAACATGCGGAAGGGCACGAAAAAGATAGAATTCCTATGAATAAAAAATAATTTAAAAATGTTGCCTTTACTATATTTATTTACATAATTAATTTAATATAATAATAAATTATTTTATAAATCTTACTATTTTTTTTAATCTAAGTACTGTTTATTCCCACGATACCTCTGTTCAGTATTTGGATGAGCCAACAAAATATATATACCATTCTGATATAAGAGTCAATAATAGGGTAGGATAAAATTATATATAATTGTTAAAATCCTTACTTGATAATTAATATCAATTGACATAAAAGATATGCATATGCATCCACACATTGTCGTAACCATTTCACTCTAATGATAGGAGGCAAAAGATTTGGCTTAAAAACTCTCTCTATTTTAGCTTGGATGTATTTTTAATGGTTAAACAATATTAGTTGTGATTACTTCCATAATCAATTTCGAGAAGAAGTACGTAAAAAAAATGAAAAACTTGTTAGTTCCAATGATATTTTCAAATTACCTACCTTATAGAATTAGTGTAAAGAAGTGCAAGTGGACTTAAAGGCACTCCTTACATGACCGTTTATTAAACTAAAATGTCTATGCAAACAGTTTTCATAAACTGAACTCAGTATATTTTACTAATATACAAAAATACATTAGAAGACCTATAGACACAATACTCTTAAAACTATAATTTAATAGTACTACCCTGCAAATATATAATGAGTAGTGAGACATTGAGTCACATTGAGATTACGTTGAGTCACATTACGATCTTGATATAAATGACATCTTATAGATACATAATATAATTATATAAGCATAACAAAAATAGCACAACTTGAAAACATGCAAAAACTAGTTCTGAAAATATGGATTTAGACTCAATTTAGTCCCAAAACCAACCAAGGTATGAAATATTGTTTCCTCATATACATATTTTTTTATCATATTACTAGTTAATATAGAGTTTTGATGAACTTCTTTTTCCAGAATATTTAGACATTTTGAACATAAAATTCACATGACCGACCATTTGTAAATTGTCCGATAACATGTAAAACTCAACAAGCCCCACAACCCCATTACAGGATTTGATACGATCTTAAAATTCAAAATTTAAACCAATCTAATTTAACTACAAAAGTTAACTTTAAAGAGATAAAAGTTATCCTCCACTGTTATATATATAATTTTTTTATTATATCATTAGTTGTTAACATGATATCTCAACAAAGCACTAGATTTACCACTTTCCAAAGCTTGATATAGAGAAGTCAATGTCATTTAGTGCTACATTGGATGTTAAAGTAGACTGACCAATTCAATTATAAACTCACTATTTTGAGCATTACCACCCAAATTTACCAGACTTCACCAAACGATTTCATTCAACTCAAATTACAAGTGAGCTTGTACACTTGGAGTTGTTAACTAACAGCACAAAATGGAAAAGTTAAATGCAAAATCCCTTAAAATTAAATTAAATATCTTTAGCTATTCACACAGCTGAGTAATTAGCCTACCCTGGACATGCAATTCTGACTCATGCAACCAAACTCAATAGAGCTACAGGTTATACATAATGGGATAGACCAATATGCTCCAAGATATAGCTTGGCTAACATATAATGTACATGTCAATGTAACATCTCTAATTTATTTATTTTGGCCAGGCTAATGATCTAATATGGTACAACAATTTCATGCACATAACTTATGCAACATGCTTAATCAATCAGTACTATCACTGTCACTGTTGGTGTCCAGAAAGCTATACTCTCTCCATCCGTTGAGCTTAATCAACAGAGTTCCCTGATTCTCTTCCCTCCATTCAATTGCTTCTCTCTTCAAAAGGTCTATAACCTGTGTTAACAAAATGACAAGAAAATAAACCATCGTTTAGAAACAAGTCAATTTCCCTTCTAATAACCAAGTTACAAAATATTGGCCAACATGTAAACACATTGAAAACTATGTTTCACACTATAGATATAAGAGCATAGACGATAGGATGGATTAAACCATACTGATTGTTTCAGCTTGGACTTTCCAAAACCATGTGATCCACATCCTGTGATAACCCTTAGTGTCTGCACAGCTGAAGCAGGGATATAAAATAAAGGCAATCAGATAAACAGACAGATGTAAATGCAATTCAATAATGCAATGTTGGTTTAGTCTAAAAGTCTTGAGAACATGTGAGAACCTAGGTCCTCAGAAATGCTTACAGGGGACATATGATCCAAACAGAAGGTGGAGTTTCAGCATTCTCATTGCTTCTTTCACGTGCTGCCCATGTAAATCAATAGTTATCACGTTTTCTATACCCTTGTTTCTGCATAAATCACTAGCAGTAGCTTAATACGAGCAATAGTACATGAGGCAATTGTTAAAAAGGAAGTTCTCTCTGGCTTTATACTTCAAAGAAATCCACAGACCTAGCTATAAATATGTCATGGCTGGCCCTAGTGTCTGCTTTCTGAGCTAGTTTAGTTTGTTCTTTACCCTAGCCAGACATAGAAATAGTTATCAGCATATAACAAAGCAAACCATAGTAAAGGTTCGGACAAAAGACAGTTAATGTCAAGGTTATCGAACTGAGATTTAAATCGAGAAAAAATAAAATTTCACAGATTACTATAAATATGCATCTCAATTATCAAAGAAAAATAAGAGTTATATGTTTTGCACACAAAATTCTGCTGTTCTCATTAAAGAAGAAAAAACCTGGTCAGAAAGATATGCAGCATAAGCTCGATCCCCTTTGGTGTATGCTGTTGCAGCCTGCAAAATATATCACCCTTGTATGTTATCAACTGACATTTGAACTCAATAGAAATCTGGCTTAAAGATCACAATGAAATAATCCCAAGAAAAGGTGAAATGTGAACTTACTTTCTTGTAATAAGATTTCACTGAATCCCACTGCTGGTTTGAATCTTCCCTAAACACATGATATTCATCTCCCTTAGCTACAAATGCGAAAAGCAAAAGAATCAAATGAACTGTCATGGTTCAAATTATACAGCATCAAGGAAACCATAAAATTGAAGCATACAAAAATAAGATAATCAAAATAACTAAATACACTTAAGATTGGAGTAATTCGACTTTCATAGTTGGACAGCTTTTCACTTCTGTTTTCCTCCTTTTATTTTTAGAATAAGAAAGTGTTAATATTGGATAGGCTACCAAAGCGTAGCATATTAAACAATAGAGATTGTTAGGACAATTTTAAAAATTACTCTGATAATTAATTTTAACAGAACATATATTACTTTCTTATATATAATTATTTGGTTTAATTGCTCGTTTACTTCCTTAGATATGGAAATTGTGTGATTTTGGTCTCTCAGATTCCAATTGCATGAATTAGGTCCTTTTGGTATGTATTACAATTGAGCAACTTTGGTCCCCTGTCAGTCTTCAGTTAAATATTTAACAGATTTTGTTAACGTCACATTAGATTATAATGTGACACCTAATATGTTGCCTCATTCATATGTTATCATGGCTAAATTACACCTTTGATTCCTTTAGTATTGCAATCATGGAGGACCAGAAGTGCAATTAAGTCATGTTAGCATATATGTCAGGCAACACTTCATTTGTCATGCCATCATCCACTGACACATCAACAAAGCTAAATACTTAACAGTACCAATAGAGGGACTAAAATCGTACAATTATAACACCTAAGAAACAAAAGTGCAACCCTAACTATATTTATTTCCTAATTTATCATTGTGATTTCTTTCCCATTTACCAATAATATATCATTAACCCAACTTTCCTCCAATTTTTTCAACATTTTATATTTTTTAAGAATAAATTTATTTTTCTATTTTACCCTATATTAATTTCTAAATTTTCTGAAGAAAATCACCGGAGACAACATACCACAAGCATTGCTTGAATGCTTGTGATGCCCCTACTAATTGAATGAGATCAAGACCAAGGAAAATGTGTTTGCGAAGACCCCATTTCACATTTTCTGGCAATATTCAACAAGATCCAACCTTTTCTAACAATCTCTACTAATGTATCAGAGGTAATCTTGCCAAAAATGCATGATGTATTCTCCTTGCTCTGACTCAGGTTGCCTAGGACGGCAAGCCCCCAAGCCACCTGGCCACACCACATAGAGAGAGGTAACTCAATCATATTAATTTCATTAATCCTTAAATTGAGTGAATTTCAATCCAACATATTCATAAAACCACCAAGGTCCCCATTTCAAATCATAATAAAGTAAAATACAAGGAGAAGTGAGCATGGAACAGATCATAAAGTATTTGCATATTACTGAAAATCAGTCAATTTCTTTAGAACAGTAAAATGGAACCACAAAAGCAGTAATCAACAAATACTGTTCAAGATAAGCCAGTAGATGCAAGTATTTAAAAATTGCCATTATGTACCATAAGTACGTTGCTGAGATTCTGCAACATGCGGGGAAACATTGAACCCTGGTCCCAAAGACTGAATTTTCTTTACTACATTTCTCCAATTCATGCTATCTTTGTCATGTTCGGTGCTTTTGGGAAAGTTAAACAAAGATTCCAACACCTTCTGAGGAATATCGGACACCTTTAGAGGAATGTCAGACTTTGTACATTCTGAGCTAATAGCAAAATCAACCTTAGAATTAGAGAGGACCTCCGCATATTTCCTAAAACCAAGAAAAAACTAAGCTAGTGGAGTTAGGTTTCGCATACCAAGATCGTTGTTTAAGAGGATGTCAATATTTGAATGCAGGAAGGTGTAAAAGGGCTAAAATAAATGCTAGAATAGGAGGGACATAGAAGTAACAGGCAAACCAAAATTAAAAATAATAAGTTCTATTATGTTCTTATTTAATTTGGTACTATAGTGGTCTCGAGAGCATTGAGCCTGTGACTACATGCAAACTACCACACCTGTCTTGAAGTAACACAATCTTATATCACTAATAAAACCAGTACAAAAGTGTGTGTGCAATTGTATATTTTTATCTAAAGGGTAGGTAGATGCCTGACTCCCAGGAGTTATGCAAACAATATGGCTCAGGTTCAAGATTGAATTTACTACAACTTATGCAAGTTGAGAACAATAATATTTGGCATGCTTAGCATAACTAAAATCCTAGTGGATGAAACAGAGAATTTCATTCAAATGAATGTACCTTGAGTAATTCTATAAACTTCAACACTCAAAGAACAAAAATGTACATGTAAAGATACAATTGAAATATTATGCAGCAGGAGCTATCTATCGGAACATTCAATTGCAACTACCTACAATGATTTTATTTACCAGGTTACTTCTATAGCTAAATATAATGATTTGATGAAACAGGTTAAAAGATATTTCATTATCATTGACAGTCCTTTAAGTTCCATTTTTTTTTTTTTTGGAAGGACATCATGGGACACAGAAAGAAAAGGACATAATTTATTGAGTCTATACCATGAACTGGCAACATAATACATTGATATAATTTACCTTCCAAAGGATCCAAGAGACCATATATTATCAGAAATATCACCATCTGATGAAATAGATGTGGACTCTGATCTCCTGTCCATCAACTGTTACAAAAAAGGCAATTAATACTATGTACAGTAAGGGTGCAGATAATAAAGTTAAAAATACCTCCAACATCAACAGTTTTGCAACTCTATAGTGTTGAATAGACAAATAATATAAAAACTATATGATGTAGTGCAACTGCAGTAGCTTAAGTAATAAGCACATTACTGAGTTTTTTAGAACACAATACCAGTTTCAAAAATAAAATATGTGCAAATTTGAAAACAGTAATAAACATGATTCTATTCTGCTACTTACACTGTCATTAGGGTCAACAAAAACTCTCCCATCACCTATGTTGTCTACTCTGTAGTTTGGATGTCTATCAGTATTGGATTTCTCAATTGTAGACCCAGCTAAATCAAGCAATACAGTTGAAGCCTGGAAAATCATTCAGAGCTAATCATATTACAAAACTAGCATAACTTTATTTGATCTGTGTAGCTCCCTAAAACTCTTGTAGAGATGTGAAACCAGATACTGCAACACCACTACTACCCATTTACACAAAAATGTCTACAGAATGAAAAGGAAATACAAGTAGAATAGCCACAAACAGTAGCGAACAAACTCAAACAAAAGTGGCCGTGCCATACAAACCAAAGAGGAATGGATACAACATGGCATGCACATATGACACAGTAGGGCCATGGGAACACCACAAATTTTAAAAATCATATAAACCAATACGGCTATGACACAACACATAAAATTGATATTAAAAAGGCTGAACCACAAAGAATGAGTCTTTATATAGACTTAATGACTTGCTAACATTTATCTGATTATTTTGGTATTAATGTGTATTGGAATAAAATTTAAAAAATAGAAGTAAAAAAAATTATAAAGATGCAACTACCAGTATATAAAATATCCATGATGCAATGTCCAACAGGATAAATAAACCAGACAGTTATGACACGTCATTGCTACCATTTGAAAGTATGTGCTTGTACCAAATAAGAAAGAAAAACAATAGATTACGTCAAATGTAACTTTGTTTTTACTGTTTCCTATTTCCCAAATTTTGTTCAGTTCAGATATGTATGTATTAAGTAAACTCAAAAGCCAAAAGACTTGAGACAAAAAAGCTTTCCCATAAACCCACACCCGTAAAGAGATCCCAGAAAAACAGCTGACGAGCTGAGTCTGAGGATATAACCATCTGCTCTAAATATATCCACCACAAAGCCAACAAAAAGAGAACAAACAAACAAACTAAACCTTTTTTAGTACAGAGATAACAATTAACTGACTAAAAGTAATAAGTGCCATATTGAAAAAAAAAAAAAAAAAAAAAAAAAAAAAAAAAAAAAAAAAAAAAAAAAAAAAAAAAAAAAAAAAA
>Ga0099824_1007599_pt1 | contig 14284 bp, 9 predicted proteins | sample SiratrowhiteBW_FD_76837 | JGI IMG/M metagenome (GOLD analysis project Ga0099824, IMG submission 76837) | Root nodule microbial communities of legume samples collected from California, USA - Siratro white BW | ecosystem: Host-associated > Plants > Roots > Nodule | place: USA: California...
TATATATATATATATATATATATATATATATATATATATATATATATATAATACAGAAAAAATATATATAAAATTTTTATTATAAAAAAAAAATTTTTTTTTTTTTTTTAAAAAAAAAAAAAAAAAAAAAACTTCTCACTTCAATGTTCAGCACTGACGTCCCAGTAATATAGCAAACCAATTAAGCAAAATTAATAATTGTAAACGACATTATTCTCCATACTAGGAGCTTTCGATACTTTAATTTATAAACTGAGCTTCCAATACAGAAACATGTCACACCGTCACACAAACAGAGGAAAAGAACTTCCATCCAAAGAGATATTATGACAAACATCCATCAGTCAAGTCCATACCAGTCACTGGTGCCTTTCCAGTAGAAATCGGTGCAATGGGCTTTTCAGGTTCCTTGTAATCCAAGGGAGGAGCAAAGTCCACCTCACAGTCTGTCTCAATTATGCTTATGGCATTGTCAGGCTTAGTTTCTATAATATCTATGTAGTATTTCTTGTTGTTGTAAGCCACCATAATGCTATCTCCAGTAGTCAAGCAGGAAAAATTCCTCAGTGTTGTTTCTAAGCTGCATAAAAAAGTACAATATATAAATGAAGATCTACCTCAAATCACTGTCCAAAAGTAAATACAGAAATGAACTAACAGAGGACTAGAAGATAGAATTAAAACAACACAAACCACAAGCAAACGACAATAAAAGCCTACATACCCATATCACATGTGGACAACGAACTCACATGCTGAACTTAGCTCTAATGCACGTGAGATATAGTTATGTGGAATAATTAGTTGGCCAACTTCTAAGATTGCAACCACATTAAAGAACACATACAAAATACAAAAAATCCCAAAAACCAGAATGCATCAAATACCACAAAACCATTGTAGTTGCAGTGTGTGTAATTGACATAACATCAAGCAGTGGGAATATTATCCTGGAAAGATGGCATGAGAGGATACAAATATCAATTTGCAAAGAAGAAACAAATCCGAGGTATTGCCTTTTTAAAAGAAAAACTCATCAGCGGGGAAATACCATAGCTTTACTCCAAACTTAATAAACATCAACTCACATAGCTTTTGGATTGGAAATATCCAAGAAGTCCTTTGTGTGGGGCTGTAACTTAACATACGTCCCCTTTGGAAGTGTCACATTTTTCACTTTAACAATGTCCCCCTCTTGTAAAAGCATGTTCTCCATCATCTGTGTATGTAACCAGATCAATTCAAAAAACTAAAAACTCAAAGCAGAACCATATTTGGTGAAACAAGCTTACAACAACATTCACAGACAATTACTTTGGAATGCCTACCCAGTATGGCATATATATCATGCCTTCCTCTGCAATGAACTCAAGAACACCACAATGAGAAACCCGCTCAGCAGCATCATTACGGAGTTCAAACAACATTGGGTAATCAATATGCAGAGATGCTGCAGATAAAAGTTGGCAATCGAATTTGACTCTTTAGGTATATGTTCATCTTGAATAGTAGCAAAATAGAAAACAGTTCAACAGTTACAACTAACCGAGACGGTCAAGGGCCGATGGAGGCATTATAACTGAGACATGACAAGAATTGAATTTTGACATCAGATAGGTGCGGAAAGGATATTTTAAAAAACAAAAGAACTAGTATGGACATGGAAACTTACTTTTGTCACCACTTTCAATTTGGGGCTGCAGTATTAAGAGGGAAAAAATAGGAAGAGAAAAAAATCAGATAGCTTAAACTTACAAAATATATGGTTTCAATTTAAGAATGTCATAACTCTCATACACCAAACAATATAGATTAAGGTCGCTTTAATTGAATATCTTAACTTTCTTTCTCTAAGTTTGACATTCCCATGCTTCCACATTCTATATTTCAAACCAGCATCCAAATATTTGTTTTATGCCATACCTTCTTATGTTCAAGGAAATATGGAGGTATAATAATTTTGAACTTTAAACCAAAATGAGTTTCAATCTACATTAACAACTTGACAGTCTAATCAGAATTCCAATTTTCTACACTTAATGCAAACTTACTTTCCCTTAACAAGACAAAACCCATCATAATTTTCACTTTTTCATCTGCTCCTTCTCTCTCAAGCCTCTTTTCTTCCCATACAGGGATAATAAGATAAGAGAACCTTTGCACACCACCCTCTAGTCTATTTCCCACACCTCACCCTTACGCAGAGATAACCATGCACGGTGGAGCTCACAGCGTAGGAAACTCTCACGTCAGACTTCTTTGTTTTTTAGTCATGTTACAAAAAATGCATGTGATTATGACTTACGTTGGATGTTGTTCGTCTGAAGTTTTAGTGCAAATCTAGTTTAATGGTGCAATTTAGAGGTTATTTTCATTACTATTAAAGCTATTTTCTATGTATCTATAAATGTTTTAAGTGTAGCTTAATATTTGCAGTCCATGTATTACCATTTATGATCTTTCATCACCCCCTCTAACTCCTACGGAAATCCTCAATTCTAAAAAAACCATTTGGGTTTATCATATATAAATTGATTTTCCAGATATATACCCCTTTTTTTATCCAAAAGGATGGAGGGTCATAGTATGCTTTTCAAGGGAGGGAGGGAGGGAGGGAGGGATGGAGGGAGAGAGAGAGGCATGAAGTGCTTAGTGGATTTGCGGGGGATTAAACTTGTTCACCTCAATTTGTGTCCCACAACTCAACCAATTGCATTCACCCTCAGGAGCAACATTTTTTTGTGTTTATGATAAATGACTGATAACGGGATGAGGAGCCTAACATAAAATACCATATATAGCACATATACAGATATATCGTCATCTACTAGAAACAATATGTAAAAAAATCACAATAATAAAAAAACTATACAAGTCATGACTAATTTTAGTTTGCTGAAAGCAATATAACTTAATAGTGGATTATAATTTCAAAATGGAAAGTAAAAGTCAATGAACTTTTAATCATTCTATAATAGAGACGCAGTATTATCAATGAATGCCTGAAAAGAATGTGAACCTTTTCAATAAAAGAAGCTGGGTAGCATCGATATATCTGCTCAAATGATGTCCCGTGATATCCATATCCGTCAAAAAACTGTGACAAATGTACATAAAGTAGATAAGACTATAAAAATCGGTAGATATCATCGCCGTGGCGTCAATATTACATAATTAATCAATTGATTGATTAAAATGTTAGAAAGAGATGTAAAATTAATAGAGATCATATAAGAAAAACATAATTCTAGGATTCGAAACAACATACGAAAACACGGGGATAATTGGCTTACGGAAATGTTTTGTACTAATAAAAAGGAAACTTTAATTAATCATTTGATCCCTATGTCTGCACCAGCTTTTCGTTTTAGTCCTTATACCTCAATACTATACACGTGAGTTCCTGTCCATACGAGCATCTTCTTTACGTTATTAGGTCCCATGCCTCCATTTTATAGTTGTTTTTATAGTGCTAGAAAACTAACCATAGGAACAAAAACAAACAAAAAAAATTGCTTGTTGCGGAGATTTTAGGTACAGGTGGTAAAACAAAAAGTTGGCACAGTTATAGGGATAAATTACTGAAAACCTAACAAAAACATCATCTTTTCCTCACATTGTATTATATTTTCAAATTGGAACAGAAAAAGATAAAAACATCAAAAGAAAACAGAAAAAAAAATAAAAAACAAAAAAATAAACCATTTTGGGAAGCAAACCATTTTCTATTGTACTGATAGCGGCTACACCGAGAATCAACCTTGAAGCTCCCTGAAAGAGTAAACAACCAAACGCTTATATTAACAAGAGTAAGCAGCCAACCATAAAACATGGCGATCGAGCCTGTGTATAAATTTCAAAATGCAGATAAAATCAATTATAATGATATGCATATATAGGTAACTTTTACAAAACGAAAATAACAGATAATACGAAACAATTTATCAATTAATTAAAACGGAATCCTAAACTGGACAAACATTATCCACAAAACTCATGAAACTCGATCAGCGCAGTCAAGATAACAAGAGAAGTACACGCAATTAAGGAAACCCTAAGTCCGACCCCAGTAAACCATAACAATTATGCTATCATCCTTAGATTGTTTGAAAAGAGTGAATCAAAGTGAAAACTAGAGGCATTTGAATCGAATAGATGTAAATTGTGAGAAAAAATTGAAGTAATGGAATGATTTGGTAGGATCGATAGTTGAAGTACTACAGTTTAGGAGCTTGGAAAAAGGAAACGGAAGGGAAGAGAGAAACCTGATGCTTGATCTGAAGAGAGAGAACAGAGAGAGAACAAGGTAGGCTAATGGAATATAAACTATTTTGATAGAGTTGGGACTGGTGCAGTAGGTAGCAGGTGGTATAGAATAGATTGCACAAGGGGTAATGGTAATCCAACCGAATGGGTTGTAGCTTCGATTCGTTACGCTCACGCTACATCACGCTACATCGCCAAATATTTGGACTGGGCCTTGATCCGGCCCTAGGCCCAAAAATTAAAGCATTCCTCACTCTACTTCGGAGATTGGAATTAACACTTATGTTGTAAGTAGTTAAGTTACCATTTTGTTCCGAAAATATTGTAATTTTTTGTTAGATTTTTTATGGATGGGTCGCATAATTTTATTTTGGTATTGTATACTGCAGCCTTATTACATTAAACCTTATAATTTGGTAAGAAGATTTTTGGAATTGCATTTTTTGCAAATAACTAATTTATAACGTCCCGAATGGGACGGTGGGAGTAGCTAACTTTACCTAAGATGGCTCTCCAAAAACAGCAAACAAGACATTTACCAAACTCACCCTAATCTCGCATTCATATCCATTTTTCCGCACCTTAACAAAAACCAATTAGAAGAAACAAACAAGCATTGATTCACATTGTGTTGATCAATCATGGGTTTGAAATCCCTGTTCAACCGGGAGAAGGATGCGATATCCTCCGGCGCAGGGTCGCGATCGACGTCACTGTCAGTGCGGTCGCGCGTGCGGCTGACGGGTGAGCTGGAGCAGGTGTTCAAGAAGTTCGACGTGAACGGGGACGGGAAGATATCGGCGTCGGAGCTGGGGTCGATGATGAGGAGCCTGGGGCAGGAGACGACGGAGCAGGAAGTGGACAACATGATCCGGGAGGTGGACGGTGACGGTGACGGGTGCATTAGCCTGCAGGAGTTCATCGAGCTCAACACCAAGGGCGTGGACTCCGACGAGGTGCTGGAGAACTTGAAGGACGCGTTCTCCGTGTTCGACATGGACGGGAACGGGTTGATCACCGCGGAGGAGCTGAACACGGTGATGCGGAGCCTAGGGGAGGAGTGCTCCCTGGCGGAGTGCCGGAGGATGATCGGCGGCGTGGACAGCGACGGCGACGGCACCATCGACTTCGAAGAGTTCAGGGTGATGATGATGATGGGGTCGCGCCATGACACCACCGATAGAGTTAAACCACCTCCTGAAACTTATTAAATATTGTATGTAAATTCCTTCAATTCAAACACAAAAATTTCTATTTCTGTTTCTGTTCAGATTTTTACCTTCCTCCATCCAATTTCTCAGCTACATTTGATTCTTCCCCTTAATGTTTCTTCATTCTTTTGTTCTTTGCCATTTATCCTGCTCAAATTATTTCATTCTTATTGTATCATTATTTTACCCTCCTTCCCTTAAAAATTTACCATCAGAAATTTATTAAAATACATTGATTTTTTTTAGTTTAAACCGGTTTATTTTTTTAATTGCTTTATTCGGATAAAGTATTTCAAATTAATTAATTTTAATTTTATTGTCGTTAAAATTAAATAACATTAATAATTTAAAAACATAAGTTAATAATTTTTTTCTGTTAGTGTAGGATGGAACTTTTTAACTATTTTTTTGGTTCCAACGTAGTTGGTCTGCGTTTTTTCTTTTTTTAGATTTTTCTTATTATTATTGATTGAAAAACTTTTTAAGTGACATTGATTAAGTATGATCCTAATTGAATTAGTGAAAAATAGACGTTGACATATAAACAACTCAAATTTCATCCCATATATGTCAAACAAAAAAATTAACGGACATAAAATAACTATTAGGATAAATGTAAGAAAAAAAAGCTTTATATATTTATAAGTAAAAGGAAGTCTACAAACAACACGTTACAAAAATACATATTAAATTAATTTTTATATTATTTATAAATATTTTTTTATATTAAATACACTTTTTATACTTACTTTTATTTTTTTAATATAAAATTTATTCCAATTTTATTTAAAACTAGTTAATGTATTTTCTTCTTTAACTTCATCTTAAGGTTTAATGTGATAGAATAATTATTCAATAAAGTGTATTGATATTAGTATGTAAGTATGTCATTTTATTTCTTATATAAAATATCTTATTAGAGAAGGAAACCCCAAAATTCTTCATGTATCTCTATCAAAGTAGTTGATATGAAAAAAAATTAGTTTTTTATTTAATTTATTAAATGTTGTATGATTATTAAATGAAAGAGATAGATAATATTTGACAAAGTTTCTTAAAATATGATCTACACATAAGATATTGTAGAGTTACACCAATTAAAAAAGTTATTCAATTGGATCAATGATACCATCATCGCTCTTAACATGTTTACCAAAATAGTTTTTTTTTTCTTATTTTCCTAAATTAAGAATTGTAACTAAATCTATATTTATTTAATATCCCGCTAAAGATGAGAGTAAGATTTAGTAAATATGTCAACTAAGTAATGATGATTTTTGACATGAATTAACTTGGTTTTTTACAAGTGGAAAGATGGGTGATGGACCATGTGTTTTTCATCTCAATTGTTGTAAGTTCATGTTTTATAGCTCATTTCCAATGAGGAAATTTGATGGCTTCTTTATAGGTTAGGGGTTCATGATTTGCAGATATTTGGTATATGTATTTTGTGTGAGTTTTGGATAACTTTGAGTAATCTATGTAGTTTTGGATAGGGTGTAGAGATTTTGTGTTTGTAGTCTCATTGTAACAATGGTAAATAGACAAACATCCAGGAGAATTGGTGGTTGTATTAGACCTTCGAGGTTGGTATTAGTTTGGTTCATTTGGTAGAGGTAACTACTATGTGGCAATTTGGTTTTGTATATGTGTGGGATAGGTAGGTTCAAGATCATCAAAAGTTTAAGGATTAACGAGATTGGGTCCGAATGAATGAGATCATGTCTGATTTGATTTCTAAGACATCACAACTATTATCACGAAAATTTATGTTATTGCAATAAAGATATGCTTATAAAAGTTAACATATTTAGAAGTGAAAATTTGATGAGTGATTAGGTAAAGCTACTTGTACCCTTGGTAATCCTGAAAATATAATATGAAGATGGTTGCAATAACCCTTGGATTGAATTTGTGTTCCTAAAAGTAATGTAGAAACATACAATGTGCCAAAGGTCTTGAAATCAAAACATTTAAGCACTTTGTCATATAAAATTTCATATGAGAATTTGTGATCCAAAATAGGACTTGGTATTTTATTCATGGTAAAAACATATGTTTTAACATAATATCATATATATTTACATTAACATTTGATTGAAACATCAATGTACAAGTAATATTTAAAATATGCAAATGTTTCCTCTCAACAATATTATTTTAAGTCTTTTTACATATGAAAATTGGTATAAGATTCCTTTGTTTAAGAAAATAAATATTTGAAATGAAGATATATAGCATTATCAAACACAAAAAATTTAACTTTTGTTGAAATTAGTTTTCAACATAGACAAAAAATTGAGGTATATTCTAACACAATTATATTTGTTTTTGAAGCATGTATATCCACATGAACCTGGTTTTATCAAATATCAAAGTTAGAAAATATCTAAATCCACCATAAGTAAGTTGTGTAAGTGATCTCGTATGTCATATCATATCATATCAAACTAAACAAATGAGTATAAATCTATTCATATTAGAGAAAATCAAATTATTTTTTTTAGTAATGTGACAAGTACTAAAGTGGTAAGCAAAACAAGTAAAACTTAGTTAAGTTTCATTGGCAATTAGTCTATAACATATACAAGTATGTGTCATAATCTCTTATATCAAGTCTGGTATATAATACCATTACAGTTATTAATACAATGAAAACTAAAAGTGCATTTAGAAAATGAAAAAACCAATAATTTATTAAAATGAGTAATCATTTATTAAATAAAATAGTGATAAACAATTGAATCAAAATGTAGATATAAAAAAAGAAACACATTATGCATAATGATATCTTCATTTATCTTGATATTATCTATCTCTTATATTCTTACTTTTATGTGAAATATATAATTGTTTAAAATAACAAATGTATGAAGTGACTTATAATCTATTTTTCATTTGTGATAACCATCATGAAAATCAATATTCATATTATTTATTACCTTGGTAGTCATTTAATCAAATTTGGTGTTAGTGGTTATTTGATTTATCAAAAAGTTGATTAATTATTATGATCCACTTAATTCATAATAATAATATAACGTAGTCTTTAAAATAATTTGACATATAACTAATAAATACAATTGACATTATAAAATATAATTTATTTTAAATATAATTTGAATATATATTAGGTTAAGTTGCCATTTAATAAAAAAATAACTAATTTTAAATAAAATTAAAACTAAAACAATAACCAGATTAAAAGGATATTGAAAAAGAAGGAGTATTTAGTATAATTTTTATCAAATATGTCATAATAATATATATATTTTTTGTTTATCACATATTTCATCCTCTAATCTATATACACACGCAAACAGAAAATAAATGCAATTCGTATAAGAGGAGTATCTCGTAAAGGTTTATTTTCATTTGATCTCTTGATTGCAAAATAAATAAATACATAATACTAGAAATTTGCGTTAAACATTTTTGTATAGCCGAGAGTTTAAGCTTGTGGTGGTGTTGCGGCAAGGAAGACGAAGAGGATTGGGTTATGGCCACTCCCAAGACGGTGATGTCTTCGCTGACCCACTTGCGTCCGCTAACATGCGCCGCATCTGCATCGGCGTCACGATTAGTGCCCTACCCACCCGACCTCGTAAAGTGGGTAACCAGAGAGGGTGGCTTCGTGCACCGCGCGCTGGAGATAGCACAACTCGGTTCATCCAACGGCCTGGGCCTAGTGGCCAAGGAACAAATTCCACGTGGCACTGACCTAATCGTCCTCCCACACCATCTTCCCCTGCGCTTCACCACTCTCGAACTCGACCCTCTGCTGCATCACTTGGCGCGTCAAATCCCTGGTATTCATTCTTTTTCTATTGAGTCTAGTGTTGTAGTGAGTGGCCAATGCTTTTTTGTGAAGTAGTAGGGTACACTGAATTTTTTATGTAAATGAATTGGACACTGTGGTAGCATTTGGCAGAGGAACTATGGGCAATGAAACTGGGTTTGAAGCTTCTGCAAGAGAGGGCAAAAGTTGGGTCCTTCTGGTGGCCCTACATAAGTAATCTCCCTGAAACATACACCGTACCTATTTTCTTTCCCGGGGAGGATATAAAGAACTTGCACTATGCTCCTCTTCTTCATCAGGTATTTCTTCAACAATATACAAAGATAAAATGCATTGAGTTTGTTTTGAGCTATATTGTCAAACTTATTTCAAATTTTGGAGAAATTAAGGATTTTTTTGAAAAATTTAGTGCATAAGCTTATTCATAAAGCTCAATTCATTTTAATTGTTTTTTTCTCTCGTATTAGTGCTTATGTACAAATCTATCCAAGAATTGATTTTGACTGGGGAAATGAATGTACTATGTATGGCTACTTCATTTCCAATGCTAATGTTAAAAAGGGTTACCCTATTTTAATGTATTTCTGCGTCTCTTATTTTTCAAGCTTTCTGGTATTGTAACTTGGATATATATAAATCAGTTGATGCACCTAGCCAATATGTTTTAGTACTGTGCCAATCCAATTTCGTTTTGCTTTTGGGAACATGAGAAATATGCACTTTGATTTCGGTCCTTTAGCTAATACTTAAAGACGCGTTTGTAACCAATTCCGGAAGCTGAAATCGTCTGTCTCGTTTATGGAATATATTGAGTGCCTTTCACAGGTCTGTATCATGGCTGTTGAGTGAAGTCAATTTCTTGATGCAGGTAAACAAAAGATGTCGGTTTCTTCTTGATTTTGAGCAAGAAGTCAAGCGTGCCTTAGTAAGTGTTAAGCCAGATAGCCATCCTTTTGGTGGTCAAGAAGTAGATGCATCTTCTCTTGGATGGGCAATGTCAGCAGTCTCATCTAGAGCATTCAGGCTGTATGGTGAGAAGGATCAGAATGGGGACCGCATTCATTTACCCATGATGCTCCCTCTGATTGATATGTGCAATCATAGTTTCAATCCAAATGCTAGAATTGTTCAGGAAGAAGATAGCAGTAGCATGAAGATGCAAGTGAAGGCATGCTTTCTCATTTTTCCTATATATTGCCCCAACCCCCACCAAATTGTTCTTTTTCGGCTTTTAAGAAACAAATTAAATCTGAATCATCTTTCCTGTTGGTATTCTTTCTTTGTCCTCAGGTTGTGGCTGAGACAGCAATCAAAGAAGATGACCCTCTGTTACTTTGCTATGGCTGTTTAAACAATGATTTTTTTCTTCTCGATTATGGATTTGTGATGCACTCAAACCCTTATGATTGTATTGAGCTCAAATATGATGGTGCTCTCTTGGATGCTGCAAGCACAGCAGCTGGAGTTTCTTCACCAAATTTCTCAGCACCTGCTCCCTGGCAGAACCTGATTTTATCTCAGTTGAATCTATATGGAGAAACTCCAGATCTCAAGGTTAAACTACTATTAAATGTTACATTAGTGCCCTTCTTCTATCTTGTAGAAGCTTAATGTATATTGCCGTTGATGTATCAACTTCACATCCATATTTTGACTCAAGGGTTCTCCACAGTTGATAAGTGAGTGATAAAACTGGCCAAAGCATAGGATCACCCTGAATAAGAAACAATTGCAAGATGACTGAATGATCTAAAACCCAATAACTGAAGAACCTTGTGGTATTACTCATCCCACCCATGGCACAAGTTCATTTTATTTGTTTTATTGTAACAGGTGAGCTTAGGTGGTCAAGAAACAGTAGAGGGCCGCTTGGTGGCTGCGTTGCGAGTAGTCCTTTCAAGTGATATGGAAACTGTGCAGAAGTCTGACCTCAGTACACTCCAGTCTTTAGATGTTGAAGCTCCTCTTGGTGTTGCAAATGACATAGCTGTATTTCGCACCCTAATTGCTTTGTGCGTCATTGCACTGGAACACTTTCCGACCAAAATAATGGATGATGAATCATTGTTGAAGCAGGGTGCTTCAGGTTCAACCGAGTTAGCCATTCAGTACAGAATTCAAAAGAAATGCGTGATTATAGACGTAATGAAAAATCTCTCAAGGAGGGTAAAGCTTCTATCATCAAAGGAAACAGCAACCGCTGAAGGCTAAGTGTATGCTTATTTTGCTTAAAACTTCCCAACGTGCTCTAAAGTGAATGCTACACTCACAATTGATTTACTTTCAGTTGGATGCAGCGCTTATTCAAACACACCTTGGGTGATTAAGTTGAACTCATTCAATGATTGTGAACGATTGGTTATTTGCTTGCTGTTATGGATATCCCTCTTCCCTTTTATTCTCTTTTTGATTTATTGCCATGTTAATGGAGAGTGTAATTTTTATTGAGCTAATTACTTTAGCCGTTTGATAATCTTCTGCTGAAATATAAGCAGTACTACTTTTTTATTTATTTAATTGGTTTTTATGTTGTACTGTTTCTTTGCATTGAACCCAATTCAACCACGCTTATTATTATTTCTCCAAAATGAAACTAATATGAAATACGAGATATTGGAAAAATCTAATTCAGTCACCGAATATTTTATTAGTAGCTATCATGAAAACTTCATAACTTATTCTCCTAGTTTTATAATCGGTGATTATTTTTATAGTTTCTTCATTCTCTTATTTTTTTTTTTTTACACAAAATGGAATATTCCGTGGTTCAGATTTTTTATTTATGCAGACGACTTAAGAGGACAGAAAGTCAGAAACAAATAGAAGACCTACACCCCATCGGCCATCGCTCTCTATTTCAGTGTCGCATGAATAATGATAACCAGACAGAATTCGAACAAGATGTGGAACAAGAACAGTAATTATAATGTGCCGTTCCGTGTTAGATTTAGTCTTTGAAATTAAGGAGTGTTTGGAAAGAATCCATGTCAAGCCCAGTTAATTTTTTCAGGCGGCTTCAAACCTCGTCACATACAACAAGAAAAACAAAATTATTTTCATAACAGGGGACAACGAATCCTCTCTCCTCTCTCGACAAAACAATTGAGCAAGGCTTTGCAAAAACACAAGCACATGGAACAATTATGAGTTAAAAAGAGAGGAAGAGACTTCAGAGAAACCATGTCCCAATATTTACCACCAAAAACACGTAGAGGAAAGTCACAAGAAGAACATAACAGCTAGGAAGAAAAGAAAAGAAAAGGAAAAACATAAAAGAAACAGGCTAAAAAGGAAGGAAAAAGGGATTTTCTAATAAAGTTCAAACTTCCAAGAAGGAAGTTTGTCTGGCTATGCATATAATATATGTATGTACATGTGTGTCTGTGAGTGTATGATGTGCATGATGTTATGGTGATCTAACATCCAAGGATAGCACTCTCTGCCATTCCCAGTGGCGAGCGAGAGCGAAGACGGTTGACATCTCTGAGAAGGGCACGCCTGATGTGTAGCTGCAGTGAAGGGTGTTTCACTTTCTCAATTTCTTGCTTGATTTTGATGACTTGGCTATGAACTGCAGAACCCAAGTAAACCTCTCGTTTCTCGTTGAAGAAGGTGGCGGCGGTGCAGGTGGCGGTGCTGTCCATCTTCTTCTTCTTCTTCTTCAGCACAATCTCAAACAGAACTCTTAAGGAAGAAAATACGTTTGAAACGTGACTATGGCGTTAAGGAAACCTTTTCAAGAACATACCCATATATATACCCGGAGCAAGAAATGAAAAATCAGATCTTTATAGAAAGGGAAAAAATCTTTCTGTTTTTTTTTTATTATTTTAAAAAAGGATTTTTTTATTAGGGCTCCACTCCACCTTCTCCATTTGGATGGATTTGGAGCAGACATTTGAATCCACGCTCCCCCAAAAAATATATTCTTAACTTTTATTACACTATTATTTATTATTATTATTATTATTATTATTATTATTATATATTTATTATTTTCACCCACCATATGTTATATTTTAATTACAAATTTGACTCATTTGATTTGTTGCTTTCTTTTCTGGTACCAAGAAACTGAATAAACAGACAACCGTGAGTAATAATTTTCTTTTCAACTGTGCAAACAAAATACTGATTCAAGGCCATTTGTCCAATACAAAATTTTTCTTGACAAATCTTAGTTTATGGTAATGCTACGCATAAGAGTCAGCAGAATAAAAACCGACGTTTCAAATTTTCAACATAATTGGACAACTAATTAGAAAGAAAATATTATTTAATTTAATAGAAACATTTTTACACGCATATTTCTGTCATTAATGTTATGAAATATACGTATAAGGTGTATAAAATATATTGTTTTAGTTTGACAACATATATTAATAGAAAAAGATATGAAAGATTGAAGATTGAGATTGAAATTTGATGAAACACGTGGAGGGAAGAGGTGGTGTGTGGGAAGGGAAATGATAGGCATGGATCCATATAATATTTATGTGACAATGAAAAGTCGGAAACTTCACAAAAGTTTGGTATTTGCAGAGAGAAATGGTTTCCACGACATAAAAATGCTCCAAAATCAAACTTCTACGACCCTCCAACATAACCTAAAACGACAACATAGGAAGCCACCCAAACCAATGGAAACTCACCACCTCCATTCAATCAATTCTAGTTTTTGGTCAATTCACACCCACTTTGCTCCTTATGTTTTCTAGTTTTGTTCCCATTTGCCACTTGTAACTGTTTTCCACATCCCACTTTCGCTCAAATCTTCAAACAGTTGCACCTATTTATATTCACTGGGGCAAGCAAGAAAGTTGTTCAAAATTTTTTATTAAAAAAACTTTAAAATTGAAGGTAGCTCTGTTTTTTTTTTTTTTTTTAATTTAAGGAATATTTTTTTTTTTCTTATTTTTTAATTTTTTTTTTTTTTTAAAAAAATTTAGAAAAAAAATTTTTATATTTTTTGAAAATAAAAAAAAGTTTTTTTTTTGTAATTTGAAAA
>Ga0099824_1007611_pt1 | contig 14267 bp, 16 predicted proteins | sample SiratrowhiteBW_FD_76837 | JGI IMG/M metagenome (GOLD analysis project Ga0099824, IMG submission 76837) | Root nodule microbial communities of legume samples collected from California, USA - Siratro white BW | ecosystem: Host-associated > Plants > Roots > Nodule | place: USA: California...
AACCCTAGTTTCTCCCTATAAATACACAACTTGTATTTGTAATCTTCAGCAATCACAAGTGAATAAAATTCTTCCTGTTGCACGTGGATTAGGGAAACCGAACCACGTTAAATCTTGTGTGTTACCCGTGTTCCGTTTTTTCTTCTATTCCTTGCAGATTATTTGTGTGTGTTGTTTGTTTAAGACTCATCATTTATAAGTCAGTCAAACTTAATTATAATAATCAAGATTCTTCTAGAAATTGATATCTTTTAATAGATGGTTGCATTTTGTTTAAATTAACTAAAACATTCATTCTAACTCTTTCAAATCTGTTCTAAACAATGATGCATAAATCAAAATCAATGAAGAATTGTAAATTGATATCAACAACTAAATAGACCTGAAGAATTGTAAATTGATATCAACAACTAAATAGACCTGAAATTGAGTGAAAATTTTAAAGAAAGATGAAATGAGAGTAAAGAGGAGAAACCAAATTAATTAGTGAAATAAGACTGACCAAAGAGAAAAAGAATAAAAAAAAGAACAAAACAAATGGAAACGTGTCATTGTCCAAAGATTTTACATTAATTGTTCCAACCATTTGAAAAAAAAAATGAGTCATTAACAGGTATTAAAAATATTAATTTTAAATTTAAAAGATAAAAAAAAGTGATCATGTATATGAGAAAAAATATTTAAACTCAAATTTTATCTAATAATTTAATTCTTTAATTAACAAAATTGGGTAACATTGTAATTTGAAGATACAATTTTACAATAGTGAGATGCCGGAGACACGCAGTAGTGGTGATTGGGGTGAGATAAACACGTGGTTTAAGCATATCCCATAGATGGTTTTACAATATTGAGATGTGTGAGATAAAAAAAAATCGATTTAAAAATTAATTATAAATTATAAATGGGTCGTGGTTGATTTTGAGATGAAACCTTCGTTCATTCATTCATTCATTGATGTAACTCAGACAGAAAGAGTTTCCCCCTGCCACTACTCACACTTCCCATTCATCCCTTTTCTTCCACCCATAATTCAATTCAAGTGTTCACATTTATCGTCTTTTCCTTCTACAATCTGCGCGCCGCCAAAACCCCAGATCCGCCACAAGCATCGGTAAAAACCCTAATTGTCGCGTTATTTGTTTTTCGACTGTCTGGATGATCGATAGGATTTTTTCGGATTGTGGATTCATGAATTTTTACTTTTTATTTTTTCAAATTTTGGAATCTTTAATTAATTGCGAAAATAGTTATAGAGGTGATGGGTTTCTTGATGTGTCGATAAAGCGAGGATTTGGAAGACGGTAATTTTTGGATTGGAGGACAGGGCCCAGGAGGTTGTAAAGGTTGTTGGTTCATGGTGGATAACTGAATCTGTTTGTGCATATATTACAGGGAGAGAGAAAGGTTTTGACTTTGAGACAATATTGCTAGAGAGAGGAACGGTGGGCTTGGAATGGATCCTGGTCGCTATGCTCTGCATCAAGGCTGGGATAATAACAGCGTAATTGTGGTTTCCTCCTTAAATAATTCACCTATATGGAATATGGGGATCATTATTCAAAGAAACTACTATTAGGGTTTCAATCTGATTTTTTATCGGAGAATTGTGAAAGAAAGCTAGCTGTGGGGGCAGTCAGATATGGACTCCATTTGCCTAACCCTCGTCCCACCATTGATTATTTGTTCCTGACATAGCTTATTCTCTTGAATCCACAGGCTCTTGAGGGATACGGCGCCGTCCACGAGCCCAACTTCCGGTGAGTGCAACTGCTTGATGCTTTTCATCATCATCATCACTACGGTAATATGAAACCTGTGGGTAAAAGATTGTGTCTTTGAGGATTTTTTTTCCCAATTTGTTGGTGGTGGGTGGTGTGGTATGTACCTCATGATTGTATAGTTGAGATATGCTTTTGTGTTTTGTTATGCAAAAATGTTAATCTAGTTATATTGTTGTGCAGTATCAAATTTTAGCTTTTCTTTCCTCCCATTTTACCCCATATTTTTGGCAGGGTTGGTGGTTCCTATGATGAGAGAAGGTTTCTCGATGAAAGATATCCGAGGGATCCAGTTTACCAGAGAAATAATTTCCACCCTGACATTTTGGACAGGGATGCCTACCTCCCGCCAGGACCACCTCCTGTTGGCCACTGGAGTCAATCCAAACGAAGAGGTTATGATGAGGATTATCCACTTGACAGGGAATCGAGACGTTTTCAGAGGCCCTATCATGAATCATATAATCAGATAGATGGTTTCAGGGATCGTGAGATTGACACCTACCCAGAATATGAAAGGTTTCGGGATGGCTATACTGGCATTGAAAACTATGGTGACCGAGGATATGATAAGCCTTCCAGATTTGTAGGACATGAACGTGATGATTATGCCTATGAAGATTATGACTACAAGTCCAGGGCTTCCTCTCATCATCGTAGGGAGGATAGCCATGACAGAGATTATGATCATGGTCGGCATAGTTATGATTCTGATTATGAAAGAGGTAGTAGAAGAGACAGTAATTGGAGGCGACGTGAATCACGTGATCGGGAACGTGATAAGAGAGGTCATAGTCGGGAAGGAGAACTGAGTCCACGTAGGAAACATGAGCGCTCACGGTCAAGATCACATTCCCGTTCTCGTTCACGCTCTCGGTCCCGATCCCATTCTCACTCGCATTCTCATTCCCGATCTCAGTCTCGTGGATATGATGACCATCCAAGATCAAGGTCCCCTCGAGGTCGGAGCCATGGTAGAAGTTATAGGGAAGGTAGCTATACTGAGAGTAGATATGATAAGAGCGAAAGACGTAGGGATCGCGATGATAAGCGACAGCGGGAACATTATTCTGTGGTATGTGCTAGATAGTGCTTTCCTTTTATATTTTCATTGATTATCTTACTACTGTAGGACAATTTGAAGTAAAAGCTGTTTTGATAGGCCCCATCTGCAACCGTTGTTGTGAAAGGTCTTTCACAGAAGACAACTGATGAAGATCTATACCAAATCCTTGTATGTCATAATTTCTTTTGTTGAGCTTCGTCAATTAATCTGGTAGATTTTGATTTTTTTTTTAACTTTTTGGAATCATCATTTATATGATTTTAGGCGGAATGGGGGCCCCTTCGTCACGTTCGTGTTATAAAGGAGAGAAATTCTGGCGTCTCTCGCGGATTTGCATTTATAGATTTTCCTTCTGTGGTATTTATCATGTATTTTCTAATATATATATATATATATATATATATATATATATATATATATATATCACGATTTCATGAATGTTATATTTAGTAAAATTATTATGGATTAGGGAGCTGCACAAGGAATGATGGACAAACTAGGAGATGATGGTCTTGTCATCGATGGCAGAAAACTTTTCTTTGAATATAGGTATTTTTCATTTTTAGGGTTTGCCAATTGTTTGTACTTTTAAGTTATATCTTTATGCTGTTAATTACAATAATCTAATCTGTGTTACCATTTTGAACTATATTTTGTTGCAGTAGTAAGCCAACTGGAGGTCCTGGTCCAGATGGAGCTATGAAATCAGGTCATAATTATAAGAGCATTACGGTTCCATCTGATTGGATGTGCACTGTATGTGGCTACATAAATTTTGCACGCCGGACATCCTGCTATCAGGTTCATAATCCTTTATTCATCATTTTTGTATCTTGTTACTATTTTTGAATTGTAGACTTTCTGCATGCTTAATGCTTTGGATAATTAATTTAGAGTAGCCACCCATTTTCAATTGTGGTACAAGTATGCGTACATATGTACAGACATTGAATTGGTTCAGTGCTATTTTCTTCTTACTGCAGTGTAATGAGCCCCGAACTGACGATGCTCCTGCAGCAGATATTTCATTATCAAATTCAGCAGCTACTGGAAAAAAAGGTTTGGAAGCTGGTAAGTGTTTGTACAATTCTTGTTCCGTAGATTGTTGTTCTATTAATGCTCTGTAACTAGTAAGTATATCTGCAATCAGGTCCAACTCATGTTTTGGTTGTCCGAGGATTGGATGAAAATGCTGATGAGGAAATGCTCCGCTACGAGTTTTCCAAACATGCTCCAATTAAGGTTTGATTACTAAATTCCCGAGCTAGTTAATCAATCCTGTGACTTTTATGCGTTAGAGGGCCAGGTTCGCTGTTGTTTATTTTGTCATTTATATGCTAAGGAGTGTTATTATCTATTACAGGATCTGCGTCTAGTGAGAGATAAGTTCACTCATGTCTCAAGGGGATTTGCATTTGTACACTTTTATTCGGTAGGTACCACTCATTTAATAATTGATCAATTCTTGTTGCATACTTTTGTACTGGTCTCTCTCTCGTTGTCTTCGTGGTGTTTAATATTGTCACACAACACAATGATTAATAAGAACTTAATGTGTGCATTCAGAATGTCGTTACTCAGTTAAATGGCCATTTTTTACATAATTTGATGACATCTTCTTCCTAAAAATCATCTAGTGTATTTTTAAAATGGTCTAGAGTAAGTGTATATCTTGTTTTGCTGGACTTTGTTGGTTTCGTTGATTGAAATGACTCATTTGTTTGAATGGTTCATTGAATTTTGTTGTCCAAGCAATTCTTTGAGTGTTATAGATAAAGGGTTCATTGGACTTATCCTCCAAAAGGCTTATCAGAACAAGTTCTGTTTATCTTATTTTTTTCAAAGTTTATCAATAAGTGCTTATTGAATAAGTTTGTGAATAGGCTTATAGCTCAAAGTTTATCAAAATAAGCTATGATGTAACAATACCTTGTTGAATAAGTGCTTAAGTAGTTGTTCACTCAAGTTTTTACAGTTATATTTGTTTGTATTTAGTAATAGCCACCTGTCTGTTTCATCTTGGAGTCCTTCGCGAATGATAGCATTCATTTTACGTTTTAGGCATTTGTTGTTTGCTAGATGAAAAGGAGAGGGAGGAAGCCTTACAAGAAAAATTAATTGTTAATGGGTGTTTTGGTAGATATTAATTTGACATAATATTTTTGTTTAGGTGGAAGATGCTACCAAAGCTCTTGAGGCAACAAATGGAACTATGCTTGAAAAGAATGGGCAGATTCTAAGAGTGGCATATGCAAAAAGTATCCTGGGTCCTGGGTCAGGAACATCAGGAACGTCCCAATCTAGCAGTCTTGCGGCTGCTGCTATTGAAGCTGCAACATTTGCGCAACAGGTGTTTTATTCTTCTATATGATGAATTTTATAGTGGTTTATACATGTTTGAAATATTCTGTATTGTTGAAGGTGAAAATTTTTGACAATTTCATATCATTTTGTGATGTTAGGCCATGTTAGTGCTTCTATTATGGATGAATTTTTTAGTTCAAACTTCCTTATTTTATAGTGAAGAGATATAAGTTATAATAATAATTAACAAAGAATCAGGTGAAAAATAATAGGGATTCTGCCTTAACAGAAAAAGGTATCGCATGGGTTGTGAAAAATATTTGGTTCCTAAATAATGTTAGGCCAGACTAAAATTTGGTTTTGTAAAATGTCTGAAGAGTTTGCATCACTAATTGGGAAACATGAAAAGTGAGTTCTAATTTTGTTAAGCTTTAATAATTTTTTTCTTTTCTAAGCTGGTTCCTAATTTTGGTGAACCGAGCAGCTCCTAGGTAATTAAATTCCCATGTGTTTTACTGTATGTCTATTGTCACTGATTCTCTTTGCCTGTGGAGGGGTATTTCTTGCAAAAGATATTTCTGATCTCCTTGAATATTCCACATTAATATTTTGTATTTCTAATTACAGTTTTTCATAATTATAGTTCTGATATGCTGTCAGGTTATCATAAATTTGATTTATTTATTTTTGCTTTTCCACAATCTTCAGTATGATTCAGTGGGATGGGCTCCAAAAGAATATAATCCAGATGACAAACTATCTACTGGTCAAGAGCAACCTGGCACAGAAGCTGGTGCTCCACAATCGGGCTTTGTCTGGGATGAAGCATCGGGTTATTACTATGATGCTGCTTCTGGTTTTTACTATGACGGAAATACTGGTATGAATCTTGGTTAAGTTAGTCAGAAAAGCCTATGATGAACCCAAAGTTTCTCAAAAGCATTTTTGTTTGCTTCATAAGTAATTCTCAAAACTTTTTCCATCATGGGCCCCTTTTTCTAATTAGCCAAAAGTAGGTTTGGTAGATTACCTAAAACGTGCATGTTGAAGTGAATTGTACAGCTACACTTACTGGTGCAGTGTGCCAGTCATTTTTAGGCTGTTTCTTTTCCTGTATTTACCTTTTCTCCTTTTCTTGTGTAATTGAGTTCTGTTGGACGGGATTAGGCTGCAAAATTTTGTCGTCTCCCATTTACCTAGTATGTTTCCATCTCTGTTACACACACACACTCACTATATGCTAGCATTGTGCTATGGAAAGTGTTGCTTATGGAGCTTGCAATTGTGGCTTAGCATATATTTTTTACCAGCATCAAGACTTGGAAACCCTAATGTACTCGTCAAAAGTTGTTGCATTCCCTTTTTTATTTTGATCTTCTACACTCTTGTCATATGTAGGTCTTTACTATGATGGTAATAATGGGATTTGGTATTCGTATGACAACCAAACTCAGCAGTACATACCTTGCACTGATCAAAATCAGAATAAAACACCTAATAATGAGTCTGAACTTCCTAAAACGTCTGATGGTTCTGCAAGTAAAAAGGTCATTTCTGCACCAGCTACTACTGTTCCATCAGTTGAGAAGCCAGCTTCATTGGCAGATGCTGTCCAGGCTGCAGCAGCAGCTGCTTTAGCTGCAGAGAAGAAAGAAAAAGAAAAATCAAAGGAAATAAAACTCGCATCAAAGAGCAGTATTCTGGCAAACAAGAAAAAAATGAACAATGTATTGACAATGTGGAAGCAGAGGAGCCATGAGGGACAGGCTACTAGGGTGGCTCTGGAAGACAATCAGCCTTCTGTTTCAGTTGATGATAGGTCATATTCTGCAGGGCATTCTGCTAAGAATAAGTCAAAAAATGAGAATATGGTAAGGGACTCTAATGCTTCAAATCCAGGAATCCACACAACTCTTGCCCAGGTTGCTGCTATTGATTCTCAGGCACAGCCACGGCCGGTTAGTAATAGTCTTGGAGGCACTGTGATGGGGGTCATAAGGGGCTCAGGAAGAGGGGTTACTAAATCGGATACTTATTCAGGTTCTACATCTGTTGCATCATCTATGCTTAGTTCATCTTCAGCAAATGTTGATCCACAGACAGTTGCTAGCCCCTTTAGAACAGATGTATCTGCCCTGGGTTCATATACGCCATCTGCGACAGTTGGAAGTGGCCGAAGAAGGTTTTCAGAAATGCCTCTTCCTGCTTCAGCTCACAAGGAACAACCTCAGTCAACTTACCGGGATCGTGCAGCTGAGAGGAGGAGTTTGTATGGCTCGTCATCTTCAGTTGGAAATGATTTGGCTGACCTTGACATTGGGGATTCAAGTAAGACTACTTAATTTATAATGGGTTTCGGTTTCATTACTTTTGTGTTGATGTACTTTTGATTGAAAAAACTGCTGAGCTGAAGAGAAAGTGTTTGCTTGCCAGTTGTTAGTTACTCATTTCAAAGCATTGCCTGGTATCTCTGATGAAAAAGCTCTGGGAGTAGAGGAAGCATTAGTTTTTCATTTGATGTGAAGAAAGGCATTGACGTGCTACTTATGTTTTGGGAAATTGTATTTACTATTTGGGGTGATAGTAGGTGTGAGCAATAATTATTATTTTTTTTATAATAGAGGGAATTGCAAAAACTTTCCTGGTTAGGAAATTAAAATTCTGTGCATGTAAATTCTCTTATAGTTATATGGTTTTAAAATATAGTAGAATTATGCATTTGATCTCTATTGGCCAAAACGTACTTCTAAAAAGTTTTGTTGTAGCAAGTTGTTGATCATTAGTATCAAATAGTAGGTAATATTTAGAAGTTTTAAATAAATAAATAGTAAGTTTGCAAGACAATAGGTAAACTGGTAGCTTACTATGTGGATTGACTTTTTGAGAAAATATTTGTTTCTACCATATGTATTCTTGAAGACCGAGATTTTGCATCAAGGAAGGGTGATCCAATGCCGTTCCCTCCTGGTGTTGGTGGTGGACGTGTAGTTGGAGATGTCAACGTTGATACTTTCGAGGTGATTACGGCAGGCAAAGCAATTGATGAAAACAATGTCGGTAATAGGATGCTTCGCAACATGGGCTGGCAGGAAGGATTGGTACCGTTTCGTTCCCTCTTCATTACATAGTTTTTTTTTTGTTATTCAGGTTGTTTGTTTATATTTGGAATAAGTCCAGTATTCAAATTCTCTCTTTTCAGGGACATATGCTAGTTACTTTAATCATTATACCTAGATAATATTTTCGTCTAGTTTAGATATCTTCTTTTCTTAGAATGTTTGGACCTCAAGAATTGGATGGGATACCCCTGGAATTTGGTTCTCTCAACATATCTGCTGAAGGATTCTAACATTTCTATATTATGGCTGTTTCCTGTATTATGGATTATTTGATGCACAGGGACTAGGAAAGGATGGAAGTGGAATGATAGAGCCTGTCCTGGCACAAGCCACGGAACATAGGGCAGGACTTGGGAGTCAACAGAAGAAGTTGGATCCTAGCCTTGAGGTGCAGGCAGGGGACAGTTACAAGATGCTTATTCATAAAAAGGCACTTGCCAGGTTTCGGGAGATGTCAGACAGTTAAGGTTTGAGCACATAGTGTAGGATTTAGCTTCGATAATATATTGTTACTTAGCTGTTTTTTTTTAAATATTCTTATTGTAAACACTAGTTTGCCAGCACGATTTCGAATTTTATTTTTGAAATTTAGTCTACATGTCAACTTCTGCCCAATTTGTAGCATGATATTTGCTTTGGTTGAAACTCTGACGAGTGTTTTGCAATGGTATTCCATTTTTCTTTGGCCTTTAGTTGAATACAAGTGATGCGGTATTGTGTGTGATGGCGACTGAATCTGTTTTTTTTTTTCTTTTTTTTTTTTATTAAGAAGCCTTTTATTGACAGAGCTATGGAAGATGTTTAAAAAATAATCATTAAAGGTTTTGTCTCAAAAGAAAATTCCCTTAAAATATACGCTTTGCAGAAGCCAAATCCCTTGAAATAAGCTCTCCTAAACATCCGCATCTTACAATGACTTAAGAGTTTGTTGATGCAGGCAACAGACTGAAATGTTTATGACTTTTTTAGACTCTGGTAGTAACCGTGCTGTTGTATTACACGAAGAAACATTAAAATAATGTTTGATGTTTGTTAATTTCGACATTGTCTGCGTTGGGGATTACGATGGATAGTGTTTGAGTGCATATCCAGGATTTTAAAAGGATGAAAATAATCAAACTATTATTTGGATCAATATATTAAATCATAGTGTACAGTGAAGAAAGTGGGTAATGAAGTCTTTGGACATTCTGCGATGAAGAGCTTAGGGAAAAGTTCTCGATGTCCATATACGAATATGTTTAGCTACTATTTTTCGTAAGCCATTTAGGTGTTGTGTTACTATTTTATTATGTGTGCCTATATTAGGATGTACATTCTCTCATTTTTATAAAATTAAACGATAACAAATATATACTTTAAAAGTTGTAATAAAATAAATATTATGAATCTTTAACTTAATATTCATTGAAGACTTGAAATGTTTAGCAACTATATTAGGTAAGACAGAGAGCAATTATAAGCTCGATGTCCATATTTTTTAGTAAATAACAACTTATAAATTATAACCAAACATGATATTGTCATCAGATAATCATCTTTAATGAATAGTTACTTTGTTTCGTTTGAGAAAATCATCTTTAATGAATAGTTTTAGACTTTGTTTCGTTTGAGAATTGGATTTGAACAAATGAATTTGAAATTAATGAATAATTTTAGACTTTGTTGGTTAGAGGAGTGAATTTGAAAAAATGAATTTGAAAGAATTTAAGTAGATTATGTATGGATGATAAGGTTGTTTGAATTAATGGATAGATAATAAGATTTGAAATGAATGATTGTGAAAGTTTTGGAATAATTTGATAGATGTTATAGATTTTTTTAATTAATATATTTATTAAATTACTAATCTGATTCTTGTAAAAAAAAGTATTTTGCAATTTCCGACTAATTTATAAGGACTATTTTATAATTTTTTATTTTATTCTTTCAAATCTCTTTACAAATCTTTTCACATGAACTAGTATCTCATTTTACAAATTCTGTTAAATTCATCATCTTAAATTAATACAATTAAATATGTTTTATCCATAACAATCCATCATTTTGAACACTTCATTTACATAATTTGGTTAAAAAAACAAAAAAGATATTTTAAATTTTAATGAGTTGTGCAATTGGATAAAAAGTATATATATCATATATGAAGCACACATCTGAAAAACATTAGTGGGATTTTTATGTTTTATTTTTAAAATTTATTAGGACTTAAATATTGCATCTTTAATTAACATTTAGTTTTCGCATTTAACAATATCCACAAGTAACAATATCTTTTTTACTTTATTTGTTAATGATCCCAGTATCTTTCTTGCTTCTGACGATCTCTGCTTGATCCCTGTCCCGGATGGAGGTCCTGATTGTACTTCGACACTCAAGTTAGTAACAGTCAAAGTGAAAATAGGATAAAAAAGGATATCTTTACCGTCCCTGTTCCATAGGGACCCCTTGTCTTTATAGTGTTTGCATGAGCCTCAAATAAATGGATTGGCCTATATGGGCTTGCCTGTTTAATAAGTGCCACGTGTCCTGGTGTAGGTTACATATTTAAACACTTGATGTGAATGGCTTTGACCGGACAATTCTCGATCGGCTTCCTGACCGCTTACTAGTCGGTCGGTCACCTCTATAGTACATAAGCCCCCCAGTCCTTGAGGAAGGGAAGCGGACGATAAGGATTCATAAGTGGACGCGTGGGAACACCCCTCCGGTCGGTCTTGGTCATGATTTTTTAAGCAAGTCCTTGGGGAATTTCGGGTTAAGATTTTGGCACCTCTCGATAAGAGTGCCCTGACATGACTACTCAAATGATGTGGGCCCTTGATTTTGACTTAATCGGACAATCGTTATTCTGTGACGGTTGGGCTTCCGGTTCTATAAATAGGGTATGCGGTGGTTCTCAGAATTACGTTTTCTGCACTCAGCTTACTCGGCCTTCCTTACAATTCTGCAAATTTCTCAGCTTTTTCTTACTAGGTAACGTGGCTTCTTTTTCGGTCGGTTCTTTCTCGTTGCAGAGCACTCAGGGTCTTCGAGTGGATCAGGTGGGTCTTATCGGCGGGGTGTTGCTGATCCTGAGATCAGCCTGATCGGAGGCTCTCCGGATGTTGACTCTTCCCCTGTCTCCCGTGTTCGGTCGGTTCCAGCTGGGGGTGAAGCGAGAGACGAGAGTAACCAGTCGAAGTCCGTTGGTCGGGAGGATTCGGAGGGGGGTTCCGAGCCGTCTCTCTTTGAAATAGATTGGTTGGATTCTGAAGTTGCCAAAGCAGTGTCGATATATAACTCTTCTTCTTCTGTCCAGTCTTTCTTAGATAGTGTAGATATTCTAGACGACTCCCTTCCTGATCATGCTTTTAGTGTTAGGAGATGTCTTCCTTCTGACCGGGTATTCCACGGTCAGGGGTCTTCGGATCTCGATTTCTTCTTTTTGTATTCTAAAGTGGTTAAGGATTCTCAGCTCTGTCTTCCCTTAGACGAGTTCAGTATCGGGGTGTTGAGGGCGTTGAATGTGGTGCCCACTCAACTCCATCCCAACAGCTGGGCCTATTTGCGGGGATTCCAAATGTTGTGTCTAGCGTTGGGTTTGACGGCTACCCTCGCTTCCTTTCTCCATCATTACTGCACCCGTCCGGGTAAGAAGGTCGATTGGTTGTCCCTTGTCAGTCAAAACAAAAACCGTCTACTCAATCCTCACTCATCCTCTTACAAATTTTTTTAAAGATACCTTTTTCAAAGTTGTGATAAATCCTGAAGGTCGTCGGTTTGTGTTTGACAGAGCTGTGTCAAAGTTTCCCCTGTATTGGATGAGAAAACCTACCAAATTCACACTGTGGCCTCGATCTGACTTTTCGGCTGATGATTTCATTGCCATAAGGAAGCTTGACCAACTGCCCTGCCAGATACCCACTCGGAGACTTATCGAGTGCTCTACTGTCGGTGACCCGGCCGGTGCCGTCGTCGGTAAGCGGTTATTTTGTACACTGAATCTTTATATTTCGGTGTCTAATTTTTACTGTATTTTGCAGACGTTATTCTGTCTATGGCTTCGCCTGGTGGTAACCCATTACTGAGGGGCTTGGTATCCCAGCGCCCAACAGCCGGTCGCCCTTCGGCCGACAAAGGGAAACAACCCCGGGTCGAATCGTCCAGGGCTGGTGCGGCCTTGAAGAACATTGAGCCTCTGATCGTGGTTGTTCCTTCCCCCCAACAGCGAAGTGTTCCTATCCAAGGTAGCCCTCGCCACAAGAAGAGGAAGGACAAGGAGCATCAGAAGGACAAATCCCGTTGTTCTCCCACCCGACTTCGTCCGCCCGCTAACTTCAGGGATCGTGCAATCGCTATGGATTTTCTCCGCTATGACCTGATGGTGTCCAACCGGGTCAGCGTAGATTTGGATAGCTACAAGTCCGAACCTTATTCTACCAAGACCTCCCCTTCGGACCCACACATTCCCACACATTGCTTTCCTGAAGCTGGCTACTCGTACCCTTTTCGTTGGCCGGATCATGGGTGACGAGTTGATGAGGAAAGGGAACGAGGGGGAGGAGAAGCTGAAGGCCGATTTGGAGAGCTCGGCTGCTTCTCTCCAGTCTGCATTGTCAGCCAACGTTAGTTTGGCTGGTCGCAATAAGGACCTTGAGGAGCAGCTCGAACAGGTGTGAGCAGAGGCTGCATTGCTCCGGGAAAGATACTCAGTCGCCACACAAAAAGAGAAGCAGGTGAATCAGAGGGCGGCCGAGCTTCGTGACGAGGTTAGGGTGTTGCAAGAGAAAGTATCTTCCCTAAAGGCTGGACGGGAAGAAGATGGCCGCCGAATTACTGGCTTGGAGGTTGAGTTGGGAAAGCTGCAAGACCATGTCATCGAGCAGCATGACATGGGTTTTGAATTAGCCGTGAATTAAGCAGCCTTCTTCTACGGAATTCCCACTTACTAGGGGAAATTTGATAACCGGAAGGCTTTCTATAAGGGGGAGTTACTTCCTCTTGCTAACATCCCGGAGGACGATGATATTGGAGCCGAGGGGGAAGCGGTTGGTGGCCAAATGGAGGATAGCTCGGCAGGGGAGGGGACGGGAGGTGGTGCGATGGAGGAAGAGAATACTCCATAAATTGTTAATGTAATGGATTAATTTTTTGTTTTTTGATCTGTAATATGGCCGTGTTAGGCCCCCCCTTTTTGTATGACGTAGCCTTGAACTGACCGGCTTTTTAATATAATCAAATGTTTGGCTTACATGTGTTCGACTTACTTTTGCATTTTACATCCATGGTGCTTGTATTTAATGATTAGTCGTCCGCTATTAATGTTTTCCATTTTGACGAGTGTCTTTAATTGACTATACGGTCGGTTCTGTGTGTATGTAGTAATTTGTGTTTTTAGTTTTGCGGTTTTGGTGGGGGTATGCAGTCGGTTCTGCGGTTTTTACTTGACTTTAGTCAAGTATTTAGTCGGTTACACGGTCGGTTCCATGAGCTGGTATGCAATCGGTTCTGCGGTTTTTACTTGACTTTGGTCAAGTATTTAGTTGGCTACACGGTTGGTTCCGAGAGCTGGTATGCAGTCGGTTCTGCTGTTTTTACTTGACTTTGGTCAAGTATTTAGTTATCTATTGTCACAACCGGGATCACGACGGGACGATTAAAATTTAATTTAAAAAAAAATATTTAAATTGATATTGGAGTCGCCACCATAGCTTATTAAGGAAAACCATGGAAAAACCAAAAATAATAAAATAGTCTGCAAACCAAAGTAAGGGTTCGGAAGTCGGTTATGTGTGGGGAAGGTATTAGCACCCCACAACGCTCGTCCTAAGACGGTACCATTAATCAAATGAATAAAAATAAGTGTGGTTTTAAAAATATCATTTTTTTTCAAATAACAATAAAAATGAGACTAAAGACAAAACAAACAAATATAAAAAAAACAAACAAGAAAACATGCTTATAAAAATTATAACAATAAATAATAATTAGGCAGATAAAAATATCAAACAAAAA
>Ga0099824_1007613_pt1 | contig 14266 bp, 9 predicted proteins | sample SiratrowhiteBW_FD_76837 | JGI IMG/M metagenome (GOLD analysis project Ga0099824, IMG submission 76837) | Root nodule microbial communities of legume samples collected from California, USA - Siratro white BW | ecosystem: Host-associated > Plants > Roots > Nodule | place: USA: California...
AAAAAAAATTATTTATTATTTTTTCAAGAAAACTTAAATTAATAAATATATATTCTATGTTATTATTTATTTTTTCATTTTTCCTTTTTCCACTTTATTATTATATTTTAATTTAAAAGATTATCTGGACAAAATCGGGTGTTGACAATATTTAATCACTTATTACTCATTATAAACATCTCTACGTTCTTACTAAGTTAAGCGTTGGAGAATCTTTTGTAAGTGGATCTCTACTCGGCACCTCATCCGCAAAGCTTGACAACCATTATCGGAGAAGATCCAACTTGGTCAAAGCTTAGTTCACTCAAAGTCAACATTAATCTACATCGAACGGTTCTATATCATTTTTTGTACGAACACTTTATAATTATATTATACAATGAGACTAACTTTTCTTTTTTTGGATAATTTATATTTATAATTTTGATATGCAACGTCTTAAAATTTCGTACCGTTTAGAAATTGAGGTTAAAAACGAGTTATCTACACTTTCTTCTCATAAATCATCGAGACACCTTTTGAGGATAAAATCGTGATGAAACCATCGAGTTTCTAAATGGAGACCTTGAATGCAATGAGGGAATCAAATGATATTATCTTAAGAAGCTTATGTTTTGGTTCATACCTTCTCCTTTTAACTTATTAAAGACAAACCTATGACAAAACTACCAAATTTCAAAGCAAATAATACATAAAATATGGTGATTCATCCTGTAGGAATAAAAAAGAGTCTAAAACCCAATTCTCCTTATTTTTGAATTGAGGAACCTATATTCCAATATGCTGACACAAAAGAGATTCAATGGTGATAAGCAATAAGAAGGGAATACATCTATAATACCATTTAATATTTTCCTAGGTAAAAGTATGATTTATTAAAACACATTTATAGTACAAACCAAATTTGTAGCTAAAAATGAGCAAAATTCCGGAAGGAGAAATATTTGTTCTTTTATAATTTACATTTCGATGAAATCAATATTTACATTACTCACATGACTAAAGCATCAATAAAATGGTAAAGAAACTGAAACAAGTTAAAAAAATAAAAATAAAAAAATCTTTACACCAATTATTCTACTTGTAGTATCTCTAAAAGAGAAAAATTAATATGAACTTGATAAATTAAAGTTAATTAATATAAAATAAAATTACAAACATCTTCTAGTTAACTTATACAAAATTTAGCTTTTAATTTGTACATAAACTAATTTTAATTTATGAAAAAAATTAACTTTATATTTTTTTTCATTACTCCAATAAATATTTTAGGATAAGTTTCCTATAAACAATATAAAAATAACTGCTAAAAATTATTTTTCATAATTAATATATATATATATATATATATATATATTAATTATGAAGAATAACATCATTAACGTTGTGTTTGTTTCTGGTAATCGACCGTTGAAGACGACAGATTTATAAAGAATTTAATTGTTTGATCCAATAAATTTATTGTGATTTGCAAGTGTGGAAAGAAAAGAGGCGATGAAATTTTAATCTATTTTAGTTTCCCCAATAAGCAAAAAAATTGAGGGAAAGCCACGTCAATAATCCAAAAAGACATAACTAACCTTAATTTAATTTTAGTATTAAATTTTTATAAAACATAATTAATTATAATTTTAATTTATATTAAATTTAAACAATTATTATATATATAAAATATAATTAATTATATATTATTATAAAAAAATATTTATACATAATATAATATAATATATATATATATATATATATATATATATATATATATAATCGAATGCGTAAATAACAGTATAATCGATTACAGTTTTACGTAATTGATTATATATATATATATATATATATATATATATATATATATATAATAAATTATATTAAAAAATAAAAATAATAAATATTATTTAAATTTTATAATAAAAATATTAAATAATATTGTTGATAAAATAAATATTAGTAATTATTAATAATATAAATATATTTTAGTTTAACAAAAATGAAAAGAATTATTTAGTATTAATTTTTTTATTATAAAATAATAATATTACTTAAATTTAATATAGAAATTATTTTAAAAAATTCTAATTTTATAATTTCATGTTTTAAAAATTAATTATGTTTTATAAATTAATTATGTTTTATTATAAAATTAAATTTTAATTTATAAATAAATACCTATTTTAATATTTTTATAAACTTTTTGAAATAAATTATCAATTACATAAAATAAATAAATTATATTTTATTTTTAATTATAAGGATAAGTTTGTATATAATTTTATATATTAAAAAATATTAAAATATTTATCTTATCTATCATATCATTTATAAATTTTTACAAACTTTCCACTAAAATCTTACTATCTTTTCCTTAATCTAAACAATCCAACTTTCCACACACTTTCTTCTTAAATAAACTCAAATCCACCTCCTCAAATCCAAAAAAACCTAAAAGAAGTTAAGAATTCTTACTACCGAATTTCCGAAATATCCAAACTATGTTAAGAAAAAGTAAACACTTTAAAAGGAACACAGTTTGTGTGACAGTAATGGGCTGCTGAAGTTAATGCAAAGGTTGGAAATAATTACTTTCGTAGAAAAAAAATGCATTCAGGTATGTGGACGACTTCTTCTAGCACCTCCATACCTTCTTCCTACACCTCCTTATATTTTGAATTTTCCAAACTACCCATTTAAAAAGACTAAATTCTCCTTAAGAAGAATGATATATAGATTTTAGAAGGAAAAAATGGAGGTGCATGCATGAAGTTGGTGCTACATTTTTTCGGTGTAGTTTGATAATGGTGGTAGCAGTTGTGGCTGAAAGGTTGGTTATTGTTGGTTACCGTTTGTCGTGGTGGGAAGGTGTTTGTAAAAGGTTTTCGTCGGAGGTAATTTTTGATGGGGTGAGTTGTGAATTTGTATTTCGGAATTTGTAATCCGATAAATCACTAGATTTGGGTAATCCAAAATAGGAAGTTAGCTTTCGAAATAGGCCAATCCCAAAGTACAAAATGCATTATAGAACACACCTCTTGCATTGTATTCCATAAGCTACAATTTTATTCCGGAATAGCCTAATCCGAAAGCCAAAATTAAGCTTCCACATTAGGTTGTTCTGAAATAGAACTTTAGCTTTCGGAATAGCCTATCCCAAAAGGTAAATTTCTATTCTAGAATAGCCTTATCCAAAAGTCAAAATTAAACTTTCCATTAGGCTGATCCGGAATAGAAATTTAACTTCTAGAACAGGCTATTCCGAAAGCTAAAGTTCTATTCTGGAATAGCCAATTCCGGGAATTTAATTTCGGCTTTCGGATTAGGCTATTTCGGAAGCTTAATTTTAACTTTCGGATTAGGCTATTTCGAAAGGTTAATTTTGGCATTGCGGTTTTTGATGAATATTTCAATTAGTTGTTCATTGCATTTTGGTAAATGTAGGTGATTGTTAAATGTGAGGATGGAAGAGCCACTACAAAAAAATGTGTATGTGGTGGCATTTTTAGTATGACATTTAAAAATAAAACGTCATATTATATTGTATAACTCGACACTTTAATGAGTGTCACGTTTTGAGTTCAAAAAATGACATTTACAACCGCCACTTTGTAAAGGGTACAACTTTTTTTCGTAGCGCAAATTCATTCCTATATGTTAATGAAAAGGTTTTTCCCTCCACACTCTCCCTCCAAAGTGAAAACACCCTCCCTAAAACACTCGAAACTGAAACACTCTCCCTCATTTTCATTTTCCTTTCCATAAACTGAAACTGAAACACTCTCCCTCCACACTCTCCCTCATTTTCGTTTTCGTCCCCATAAACTGAAACAATGAAACACTGAAAATCCCCAAACCTTTTGTTCCCAAACCCTAACCCTCACAATTTATAGGTCGTATTGGTCAATCCCTAACCGATTGGAGAGAATGAATGAACCCTAACTGATTGGCATAAATTCTATATTGGAGCGATTGTTTGGTGACCTTCGATCACCCTAACGATGACAAAAGGTAAGAGTTTTATTATTGTTACTGGTTTTTCATTTTTGTTTTCGATTTTGTTCGAAATCCATGATTCTTGGACTGCATGTAACCAATTTGTATAATTTGATTGCATATATTTTGGGACAAGTTCAAGAAGTTACGTGACTCTTGCTATTGAAAAAATTTGAAGGTTTTTGGGGACAAAATAGAGGAATGTTCATAACGCCTTGTATATAGTTTGTGTGATTCTTACTATTGAAGTTGTTGTATGAAAAGGGTGGTCCAATGTATGATTGTGATTCTGAATTTGTTAAAAGTGTATGGTTTTTCTTCAAACATATAAGAAATTTCCATGTTGAAGTTATTTTAAATTATGTGTTTATATAAATATTTGAAAAAATTATTGATTGATAAGAGAGTAGAGATCCTTACCACTACATATCATTAGATGTCGGGAGTGCTCGTGCACCTGACTTGTCAAGGCACAAAAGATTGACAATGAGTGAGGGAGTGAGCGTGTGTGATATTCATTATTCACTCATGCTATTATTTTATTTGAGATTAATCTGATTTAATTGAGAAATCAGATTATAGAAAGTTGGATTGAATTGAGCCCATACTACTAGTTTAAAAAAAGAGGAATTAATACTCTATTTATTGTTCACATTCTTGCACAACAACTTCCTTATTGTAGGTTTTTATTACATTGCTAATATCGGATGAAGTTAGAGATGAAATAAGATTATATGAACGTGTAAGGAAATATGAAACCATAGTAAAATAGGTATGTCATGTTAAAGTTTGATGCACAATTCATCACATTTTACTATTATGGATCTTACGTTATATATAAAAAATTTCAGTTTGATGAATTGGTGGGAATAATGAACAATGACACTATAGTTCCAAAGACAAATTGGCAAAAGGTATCATCTCTACTATTTCCTTCCTCGTGTTTCACACTGTCGTTGACCCTTTCATATTTAGTTTTCATTTGTTAAATTATGCTTCATAGTCGAAGAGATGCATCTGGTGGATGGGGTTTAGTTTCCTCAAACCAATCAAATAGAAATGAAGCAACAGTGTAGATGGTGACAAGATTCTTACATGAACTAAGAACTAAGTCTACAAATTAGATTCTGGCTATTAAGCACGTATATGAGATTAGTAGTATACATTTATAATCAATAAATGTAAGATATCATTCTGCTCCTATTTGGCTGCTCCTATCTAACTGAGATAAAAATTGTTCCCTCTTTATTTCTTACTCTATTTTTTTTTAAAGCAACACCAAACACAACTGCAATTTAATCTCAACTTTAAGTTTTCAGGTATCTTCTCTTCTTCTCTAATTGTTTGGTAACCATTTTCTTCATTGATAAAGATACAAATAATTTGTCACTACATATAAAATGAAAATACTAAAAATGTTGCAATTTTCTATCATACTATATGCCATCATGTATAAATACTAAAAATGTTGCAGTTTTCTATCATACTATATGGCATCGTAGTAGTGAATCGACAGACTGGATTAGTTAGATACATTTGTTCTTTAAAGAAATTAAAGAACAAATTAATTCCTTACTTGCCTATATTGCTACAAGATCAGATGTTCCTGAACATGTTGCTGCCATGATACCTAGTTTGGTAAGTGCCTCAAATACATTCTGCTATATTATTAACATGTACATTCTGCTGCAGTAATTAATTTTCTTTGTTGTCAATATTTCAGGCATCAGATGTTGCAAGCGGTGCTCCATCCCTAAATCACATTATAGGATCAATGGAGGCAACAAGACAGATTAAATATATATGTTGTTATTTTTTTTATTATGTTACAAGGGAACTAGTTTTGAACAATTTGAAAAGTTGTAATTGTATTAGTCTTGGAACATAATATTTTGTCAACTGTGTTAGAACATAATATGTTGCACAATGAATTATAATGTGATATTTTGTTATTACAAAATTTGTATTATTTTAGTTTTGTTCTATCGGATATGTATGTAACATATATAACTATGAAATCTGATAAAGTATAAAATACTACTGGATATAACTACTAGATATAGTTATAAAATACTGGATATATTTTTTTATTTAATATTATAATTACGACAGTTTGAACTAACATATTATCATTCACCATTTATTATAATATGATCATAAAAAACATCGTATTAAAACGTTCATAATGGCATTTAAAGGTATCATTTTTGGTTGTTGCCAATAAAAATAATTATGACAATTCAATTATAATTATTTACATGTAAAAAAATGCCACTTTATAAAAGTCATCATATAGCGGATGTTGCAACGTTTCGCGTAAAACCATCATTTTATATATTGTCGTGACCAGATCTATGGCGGTACGCAGAAACGGCACACATGTATAAAGCGACATTTCTAATCGATGCTGTATACAAAAAAAATGTCACCACATACACGATTTTTTGTAGTGAGCATGCTTGGACAAGAATATCTAATGAAGTCGATACAACGTTAGATATGGAACAATTAGAATTAGTTAACTCTGATGATGGTGATTTGGTTAGTCATTTGACAATAGATGAGGCAAATTGATTATGTGTAATTTGTGTAAGAATTTGGATACCACATGTGATGGCCATGTAATGTATTTTGTTGTAGGTATTTCGAACATGAGATGCTTTACTTGAATGGATTCATGGAGTTTCGTTTGGGCTTGGTTTTGTAATTGTGATACTTAGATCAGACAAAGCAAACAAACAACAAGGAAGGAAAATATTTGTGTTATTAGGTCATGAACAGAGTGGTCACTATATCAAATACGAGCATGAAGTAGATGTCAATAGAATTGGTTCAAGGAAGTGTGGTTGTCATTTCAAATTGAGGGGTAGACCTGTTTCAAATGAAGAAGGGTGGGTGTTAAAGGTCATATACGGTTTGCGTATTCATGCATTATATGAGATATTAGTTGGTCACCTTTATGTAAAGAGATTAAAAAGTGATGAACATGCGTTACTTGTAGACTGTTAACGAATTTGCAGCAAGTGTATTGAGTCCACAAGTAATATAGTAGTAAGAAAAGTATCGTATCCACAGGGAACAGGAATTGTAAATTGAATTATACCAAATTATATTATAAACAAATAAACAATTGATTAATAATTGGATGAATTGAGAACAAAGCAACGAATAACAAAAACGCAAGTTCAATAATGATAAAAGGCCTTGGGATTGAATTATAACACTCTCCTTCGCATACACTCTTAACCTAATTCAATATCATTTCTTCCAATTACCAATTTGCACAAATGAAAGCCTTTTCAACCTGATTCCTCTAGCATTGAATTTCATAAACTAAATTACCTAGCTTCTATCCCTAGTTACTAGAATAATTTAATCAGCATTAAGATAAGTTGTTATAAGCAGTCATTACACTATAATCCATTCCTGAATTTATACATGTAATGCATTTATGTTTAGTTCTGATTTCGAAAAGTGTTTTCCAGTCACAATAAGAAATCTAAAATGGATCAAAATAGAAATGAAACGTAAAACAAAGGTAATTGAATTAAATGAAATCAAACTAAGATTAAGAATGCATTTGAAGTTGAGAAATTACATCCAATCCCAAGAGTAAGAGAATTAGCTACGCATGGTAGCCATGAAATTACAAAAGAAAAAGAAAAGAATGGAGCTTGATGATGGCGGCGGCCTCCAAAGAGTCTCACGAATGAGAGGTGGTGAATGAGAAGTATCCATCACGTTTGACCCTAACCTCCCTTTTATAACTTTCGCCCATTGAATTAGGTCAAAGTGCAACCATTATTTCATATGTCACACCTTCAGTAACGTTGACATCTCCAATTTAGGTTTTCGTGCATGATGGACTTTAAGTGAGCTTTAGCCCAGGCTGTACGTTTAGCTTAAGCGAAAAGTCACTTATGCTCTTTTTCTGCTCACTTTCCTCAATTTCGGCGCCTCTATTCTTGTTCTCTCTTTGGATTTAACCTAATTCTCAACAATTTTTCTCTTTCCACAATAAAATGCATTAAATTGAAAAATCAATAATAAAATCAAATCTAAACCAAATTAATAACAAAATCAACCTAATTACTAACAAAATCAATCACAAAATCTGCACAAAATCAACTAAAAATCAATGCTTATCATAGACATGACGAATGAGTCAAGTTATGCTGACAAACATCTTCCTAACCTTAAAAGAGAATAATGTGGATAATGTGACCACAATCAAGAAATTGTACAATGCCAGATATACTTATAAGAGATCACTTAGAGGACCAAGTGGGATGCAACAACTTATGATGTTACTTAAGTGTGATCAATACATTCATTGGAGTAGGTGTCATAAGTCTTCTGAGGTTGTCAGTGATGTTTTTTGGACACACCCTAATTCAATGAAATTATTGAATGCATTTTAGATTGTTTTGTTGATGGATAGCACCTATAAAACAAATAAATATAGGTTGTCGTTGCTTGAAATAGTTGGTGTCACATTTACTGGATTGACTTTCTCGACTGCCTTTGTGTCGTGATCCAGTGAACGTGAAAACAACTTTATATAGGCTTTGGAAAAACTGAGAGGGTTGTTTCTAAGGGGTGATGTACACCCTCAAGTGATTGTTTGTGATAGAGAACTTGCTTTGATGAATGCAATTAACATTATTTTCCTAAAACTGCTAACTTGTTATGCCGGTTCCACATCAATAAGAATGTGATGCAAAGTGTAAAATGCTAGTTAATTCTAGAGACATTTAGCAAGTTATTATGGAGGCATGGGGAAGTGTCATTGATTATGTAGGTGTTTCTTCGATTGAGGGGTGTCTTAAATGTTTTGAATGTGTATGTGCCCCATGGCCATTATTTGTTGAATACGTGAATAAGACATGGGTGATTCCACATAAAGAGAAATTCATGAAGACATGGACAGACAAGGTCATGCATTTGGGGAATATCACTTCAAATAGGTAAGTTTGTATTTTGTTAAGTGTTGGTGTACTTGTATTGGTATTGATTTTCTAATTTGTCTTTGGTTTGTCTTTGGGTTATACAAGATTGAACAAGCTTATTGAAACCTAAAGCAAATATTGCGAAATAGTATGGGAGATACGTGCACATGCTGGAATGTCTTGAACAATGTAATTGTGCTCCAACATAATGAAGTTAAGGCATCGTTTGAGAAGAGTCTGCATGTTGTTGGTCACACTTTCAACATGACCTTGTATAAACGTCTGGTGGGATTTGTATCCAAGTATACTTGGATGCATATTGCTGAAGATTTTGATAGAGTGAAACATATTGGTTTTGATAGTGAACGTTGTGGATGTGTGTTGAGGCGTACTCACGATCTACCATATGCATACGAATTAGCTACATATCACTTGGGTGTGATACCTCTTAAAGAAGTTCATGTTATGTGGATAAGACTCAGTTTCTTTAATATGTCATCTAGAGATTCATCCTTAGAATTATCTATTCAATAGGAATTTGATGTCACATTAAATTGTTTCAAACAAGTTAATATAGTCGGCAAGGTGATGATTAAAAGTAAGTTAGATGAAATTGCTTACTCTGATATGTCATTTATGTATCCCCAGTTGATAAAGTGAAAACTAAAGGGTCCCAAAAGGGTAGAGAAAATCGGTTAGCGAAGTCAACTAAGTGTGACCCGTCATATTTTGAGCAAGTTGACAAGATTCCTTCCATATAGCATAGTTGTTCTTCATTGAAGGCACACAGAGACATGAATCCACCATAATTTCATATTAAGACCAGTGTGATCTCGGTACTGGATCAATTTCATCCTACTTGTCACCCATGCATAATGGATGTCACTGATGTAAAGGCTTATGGTCATTGTGGTATTGTTGGGATGGGTGAGGACTGATGGTCGCTTGTTTAAAGAAATATCTCAATGGCATGATGAATATGAGACAATATTAGGTGCATATGAATAAGTAGAAACCCTAGAAAGGTTGTTACTGGTGGATGGCATTTCAACGATAAGATGTTTTGTACATGATAAAATTACTTTCTGACATACATCTTTATCTTATTTAACATTGATTTATGTTTTATTAAGGCTAGTATGAATAAGTGGATGACTATTCCAGATATGGGATACCTAACAACTAGTATATATATTGTTGTTTTAGTGTGCCTATCATTGAAGCAAAATATTATGATATTTTCATTGAGAGCAAAACCTCTTGTTGATGTTAGTTCACACCGAATAATATGTATAGGTCTTGTTCATGGTTCCTACTTTATCTAGTTAACAATCTTTTTCATGTCATAAAAATTATTTTTATTTACATTATAATGTTTTAAATATTTTTCTATATTTTCAAACTATTCCAGGTCAAATTGAGGGATGAATGTCTATTACCAACCGCTGACCTTGCATGGTCGACATATGCCTACCCTGAGACAAAATTGTGGTCATCATATTATGTTAGTAGAATGCAAACATTTTCACAGCTCATAAGAGTTAATTCTACACATGTTAATTTTAGGGACGATTGATGTACTTCTATTTTCATAGTTAACGGACTTCGTGTAAAATGTTGTATGAATTAAATTATTATGCCATGTGTTGTTCATCAATTCTTCCAATTATTTAATTAATCATGCATTCTAAATCAATCATTCGACTAATATAAATCAATGTCAACATAACATATATTAAAAAAAGTGATTATTACTATCAAAGTTCAAAAAGCATAAAGTACATAACAAATAATCAATTCATGAATACATCATATGCATATGAACTACGAGTTGGGCCCCTGTAACAAACAGAACGAGAACGTATAGTATAAACGACCCTCTTATTAGTAACTCCTCATGCTAACGCCACCACTGGCACTGGCTAGGTGTCATCAAAGGCTAAAGTGCCTTCATTAACATGCCCATAATCAATCATTCTTTGCAAAATAGTGGCAATGCACCTAAATATACCCTGCACGAATCAGAAATGTAAATTCAACATTATTCAATATATTATAATAACTAATTTTATTAAAATTATAAAATACCTTATAGGGCAGGCATGCTCCTATTGTGATGGTGGTCGTGGTGGTGATACTCTATCAATAGGACTACGACGTCAATGACAAGCAGCAACATTTTACACCTCTACCTCAGAGCCACGAATAAGGTATGAATGTGACACACGTCTAAACCATCACATGTAATTTGCCAAACAAGAATTTGATTGAGACGCACGGGTCACCCTTGTGATCAGATGATCGCCAAAATGTAACCATAAATCATCAATGGTGGCTAATACTCCTCTGTCATAGGGAATATGAGGTGTAGGAATAGAGTGTATGAATCCAAATTGACGTAAGACATGTTCCAGTAGATGTTTCTACATTATAACACCAAGGTAATGATAGTTAGAAAATAAACATATGGACTGGAATGGGATGTATGCTCTGTGGTCCTAATATGGATCCCATGCGACCTCAGTAGTCATCAAACGGTCCAATTGCAACCGCACATCTAGGAGTGTGCAAATATGTCAACTAATGATATATAGTGATGCTCTAGGCAGACTCACCTCATACATGACATTTGAATCTCTTTCTCACGTTAGGAAAATGTTCATAAATCCAACTCTATAACAAGTACAACAATAACTTACAACAGTTATTTATCAATGTCTTCTATCACAATAAAATTATGCATTTTTTAACAATTGTGTACCAACTACCTCCATCAATATAGTGTAACCACCCAATTATCGTGTATGGAAAAGACAATCATCCCCTAGCTACTCTCATACATGTATGCAAGGCAAGTAGCTCGCCAACAATAACCTCCACACATATGAAGGTCCCTGAACAAAGTGAGGTATGAAACAAATATAGAGGGTTGCACTCTTCTCAGCAAATATTGTGCTTCCAACTAGATGTAATAAGTACACCCTCGCAGCAAACTCCCACATACATCGCACACAACACTCCTCATAAATTTCTTTGAGCCAGCTATGTCGTACGTGTGTGCCTCGACACTTTTGCATTTCTGCCTTTGCATCGCCTGAATTGACCCCTAAAAACTCAACCAACAAATCAGTAGCTTCGACAACCTTTAAAGTGATATAAGTCTGAAACTGACCAACTATAGGATATGGAGAATGCACGACATGTCATCTAATGTGATGGTCATCTCGCTAACAGGAAAATGGAAGGTGTTTGTATCCCTATGCCACCTCTTCACGAAGCTAGAAAGTAATCCTTTATCAGCTACTTAATATCAAATGTGGCACAGTGGTAACAACCCAAAATTTTGAATAAATGTCTCAACTTCAACATAAGGCAACTCAAACTTACTAATTTTTCTACCATGGGAGACCAATTTTAGTTCTCCTCGATCCTAAACCACAACATAAATATTTTGTAACCAACTAAAACCAAAACTTACATAAAAGTAATACGTATAGGTAAAAAATGCTTACCTCACCCTCCCACAATTTAAAAAGCAACACGGTCACGATAAGTCACTAATAAAGAACCGTTAGTATTAGGTCTTCCAGGAAATACTTCAACAACAACATCTTCACAACCTCCTCGACGATCCCCTCTATGTATCAATGCCATAGGCCTCTCTCTACCCTCTACTTGAGAACTACCACCTCTAGCTCTAGCCATTAATCTATCACAAACAAGTTATTTACATTAATCCAATACATACAAATGAAAAACAATAAACAAATTATTAAATGAAATTCTAAACGTCTTCCGGATTGAGTAATCCGAAAGACGTTTAGCGTTTCGTATGTCTTTCAGATTGACCAATTCGAAAGTTGTTTCCAGATCCGAAAATAACTTTCGGATTGAGAAATTCACAAGACATACGAAATGCAAAACACCTTTCAAATTGCTCAATCCGAAAATTGTTTCTAGATCCAAAAATAGCTTATAGATTGACCAATCCAAAAGACAATTTTCGTTTCTTATATTTTCTTGATTGGTCAATCTAAAAGTTATTTCCGAATGAGCAATCTGGAAGACATACAAAACGAAAATCACAACTCCAATCCTAGCGTCTCGCGATGCAACACGATCCAGGCCCCCTTCCCCCCCTCCCCCCTCTTCTTCCCCTCCCCTCCCCTCCCCTTTCCCTTTTCACTAACAATAATATGGTACCTTCACAGACGGTGATGTGAACGGTGGACATGGTGGACGCAACAACAACTCTTCACGGAATGGAGGTTCTTCCTTCACAATGGGCGGCTCACCATGTGATGGAGGTGTCGGGTGAAATGAAGATATGGAGGTGTAGGGTTGCATGCAAATCAAACATTGCACACTTTACTCAAGGTCAATTTTGGAATTATAAAATCTATAAAGGTGCAGGAAGAAGATATGAAGGTACAAGAAGAAGCCATCATATATGTCTAGTTAGGCCTTAATCTAGCCCATGTCTTGTATTTGAAGAACCGTCTTAGTTATATGTGCAACCTTCTGCATTCTTATGTTTCAAATACTCTCATATGCCAAGTTTTTCTCCACTTAACATACATTTCAATCCAACAAAGGTTTCGTTCTTAGAAAATATATAAAAAATGACTCAACACCCACCGGAAGGTTTTGAAAGACAATTGTATCAACATTAAAAACCCAATATAAATTGCATATTTATTGCTAGTACAACCAGAATACGAATAGCTTACTAATTACCGAAAAATGAGATCCAAAAGTTATGAGAAAAAATAACTGAATTAGGTCATGTTTAGATGGATTTTTTTCATAAAAACTTAAAAAAGGAGAAAGTGAAAAAAAAAAAAAAAAAAAAAACGTCCAAGAAGTTTAGCAGTGGGGAAATATGCGAGGGTTTGTAAGTTGCCGTAAACCCCTGTGTTTTATTATACAAATAAAATGATTTAATTTGTCATAAAGTATAAGCAATCTATACTTAAAAGTATACTTCTTGGAGAAACAGAAAAATTAACTTTGAGTTATGTTTAATTTATAAAAGAAATTATTTCTAGTTTTTATTCTCTAACTATTTCTATTAAAACGTGTTGGAGTAGAACCATAATTGATATATTGACTCCATAACCAATAGTGCAATGGCTTATTAGTTTATATAAAATAAGAATGAAGAATATTTTATTTTTTATTTTTGAAGAAAGAGAACATGAGCACGACTACAAACAAAAACACAAAAAAAAAAAAAAAAAAAAAAAACCAACAAATGAATACGGAAAATAAACAAGAGGGAAAAAAAATTATCGACATATACAAACAACAAACAATAAAACAAGACGAAAAATAAA
>Ga0099824_1007616_pt1 | contig 14262 bp, 3 predicted proteins | sample SiratrowhiteBW_FD_76837 | JGI IMG/M metagenome (GOLD analysis project Ga0099824, IMG submission 76837) | Root nodule microbial communities of legume samples collected from California, USA - Siratro white BW | ecosystem: Host-associated > Plants > Roots > Nodule | place: USA: California...
AAAAATTATATATATATATATATATATATATATATATATATATATATATATATATATTTAAATCACAAATATATCCGAACATCATAAAATATTTTATAGTACCCTAACATTTATTTGTAGGCAAAATGTTCACAACTTTATTAAATTAAATTAAATGTTGAGCAACTGACAAATAATATAATGTATATAAATTTAGCATTTTAAAAAATTTCAATCCACTAAAATATTTAATAAACAATACAAATAATATCTCAATACTAATTTCAAACCTAAATTGAAACATTCTCAAATATGTCCAAAGAGGTATTATTTTATTATGTACAGAAATATTTAGACACTAATAGGTTATCAAAGTTCACTCTCTTAAGAGCTTATTTATGTGTCATCCAACCAAAAATTTTAATATTTAATATTCAATTCTAAAATACAATAAATAAAATAAAGGATAAAATTTAATTAATATATTAATTTTTGGATTCTCTTTTAAGAAATAAAAATTGAAAATTTTGTGCAAATCATAAATTATTTTTAGAGAAAATAATTTTAAGATCTTCTCACATTAAAAATTCAAGATTAACTTTTATCAATTCAAATAATAAAAAAAAAGCAATGCAATAAAATGCTCAAAATTTGATTAAATCACAATTTAACTCATAAATATTTCTTTTAAATTTTTAAACCAAATTATAGGTTTTCATAGTTAAAAATAATTTATTTTAAACATTATAATTTAAGAACAATTATCACATCATTACAATATGAAACAAGGAAACCGCAAAAATTTTAAAAAATACAAAGTTTGGATTTAAGGTTGAGTAAACTTCAATAAAGTTTATATAAACGTGATATGTAAAAATAAAATACTTTTAATTAAAATTTTTCTATTGAGAACAACTTTAGCACAAATAGAGTGTACAATACATAAGTTTATGATAAGTTAATCTGAGTAAATGATTTTGAGAATGATGAATTTTAAGAAAGAATGTAGAAGATGATAATTTAGCATGAGAGAATGAAGAATTATATTTCTCAACTTTCTCTACCATCCTTAAAGAAGAGTAAAAATAAGAAAGAAATACAATTAAGATGATTAACTAGTTAAGTCATTTAAATGAGATAAGAGTAAGTCAAATCATGTTTAAAAAAATTAATTATGTGTGAATCAATGAAATTATTTTCTTAATAAAAGAAATGCAGATTTAGTTTTGTTGGAAATAATGTAACTAATATTAAATAATATAATTTTATAATATTAGTTTTTTTAAATAAAATTAATTTCACAAAATAGTAAAGTCTAAAAAATTTTATTGAATAAAATTAATATATATATATATATATATATATTAAATTTACTTTTACAATATTAAAATAGTTTAAAATATATGTATTTTTTAAAACGAGAAAGCAATATTCATCATGTTATAAATTTTCACATATAGATAAGGAAATATCCTATTAATTTTCTTCTAAAAACTAAATATGAACATTAAAAAAAAACATCAAATGTATTTTATCTTTAAATTTTAGGTTTAATTGGACTTCTGATACATTAAAACACAATAATTGCTATAATCATAACAATTATAAACTTCTCACAGTTACATATCTTGGAAATAATGTGCTTTAATGCTTGCATGGATAATCAATGATTGATTTCACTCACACTGTGTGTATGACTATGCATAAGGATTGGGATTTATTCCTCTATTACACAATAGGTGCCTTTGCACAATATGGTATCTTTTGAACTTCTCAGTATATTAAATACACTTTGATCTTATATATGACTTAGTTACTGGTACATTCACATTTGGTTTTATGTTTGTATGGATAATTTGATTCTTCTAATAGAGTATGGGTTTTTTTATACTTTTCAAGATAGGAAAAAGTCAGGTATAAGAAATGTAACACCCTAAAAATAATATGCATAAAGCTAAGCATTCTACTAATATCAACATATAGTAATTCTTTAAACTAAAGTATTTAAAAATTCTACCTTCAGAATTCTACTAAAACATAATTACAAAATATCTCCCGATTGTTTTTCAAATTTAGCTTACGCCTAAAAGCACCACTCATTCCAAATGCTCCTCCACAGACCCATCTGCAATGCCATCTGCTCCCATGTCAATTCAAAACACAAACATTAACACCACTCAAATCTTTCATTCAGTTACATGCACCAACACAATATAAGACACTGACACACTACAAACTTGACTCTATTTCCGGAAGACTCGTGCATTGAATAGACCTCGAGATATGAACCTGTCATACATCTCCACACTATGAACCCACACAGCCACCACACAAATGAATCATCAATCATGTATGACAAGGTTAGTCCCCCTAAGACTTTTCTGACTAGCTATGTTTCAAGTTGCAGTCACCCAGTTCAGACCTTCTTCGACTCTCACCACCTAGTAATAATCATCTATTTGATTCATACTACTAGTAGAGTCAGGATATTAATCGTTCACCCGATCCTTAGACAATGCACTTCCTAACTAACCCAGACACGGGTGTTTTCTTTCCTGAAAACACTATGCCTAAGCCTTGACCAACTTTATCAATACTCTATCAATATCACATCATACCATAGATCTCTATTAATTCATTCATTCAATTTTCAATCTCAATCTCAAAAAAAAAAAAAATGAAAGAAATTCTTAAATTATCAATATAATTAGATTTGAATTATCATTTAGTCTATCTTGTTAAATCCATACATTGCATTACCAAAGAATCAATCAATCAAAACAGAAAGGCCCCAAAAAAATTTTTTGTTTTTTGGATTTAGCTTGAGCGAAAATTTCTAGCTTAAGCGAGAATCCCTCTCGCTTGAGCGAAAATCTTCTCGCTTGAGCAAAATTGGTCCAGAGAGCAAGGGTCATTTTCGCCTTGGCGACCATATCCTCGCTTGGGCGAAAATACTTTCTCGCCAGGGCGAAATTGGACCCGAGAGCAGCTCTCAGGTTTCCAAGCGACTTCGCCTAGGCGAGATGGCCTAGCCTGAACGAAAAATGCAGAAAAACAAGCAGTATGCTCTACATCAGAGTTACCATGCATGTCTCAGATGACTAAATTGGGTGAAAATCAAGCCACATACACGATGAATTATCTATCCTAGCATAAATTATGTATTCAACATATCAACATACCATCAATTTTCACACAACTATCTCATACCTGCAACATTCAATTCAACATTAATCCAACATTTCAGAACTGCAAGAAACTTTACCAGATTCAAATTGTACAACTACTACAATCATTAACTTCTCTATTCAAGACTTAAATTTATAAACCAAACAAGCACTAAGGTTAGCTTTCCTTACCTGAATTGCAGTTGAAAATCTCTATAACAATCCCAATAGCCTAAGGTCCTCAAGAACTCGAATCTGCATCAAAGTACCTCTGATCAACTATCAGACTAACAGACTAGGAAGCTGAGCTCACAGAGGCACCGTCTGATGGCTCAGAGGCCACATGCAAGCTCAGTAAGCAAAAGAAAGCGAAAACCTAAAACTGACTCTAAAGGAAGGGGCATAAAACGAACTTACTCTATTGGAGATTCTGATCGGGTAGACTTGCTCTGTTCTCCGCCACGAGTCCAAAGGTAGACTCCGCTCGAGAAACTGATGGAAGAGAGACGCGAAATCTTAGAGAGAAGTCAGAGAAGAGGGAGGTCAGAGGTTTTAGAAAAATGGTGGCTAAAATTGGCATGAGACTTGATTACTAACTTTTCCTATAAATATGTGTTTTCAGTTTAATAAATTATTTTAACATCAAGTTGAGTTTATTGTAGAATTAATCTTCCGAAACTTAAAAAATTAAGGTTAAAATTTCATTAATTTTTTTAACGTTATATAACACGTTAAACAATATTATTTATAAATATATATATATATATAAGAAGATAATGGTAAGTGCTCATTCCATTTTAAACTGAATTGGGGTAAAAAAAAGAAATTAAAAATATTTAAACTGAATGAAAATATATTTTAGCTTCTATTTAAGTCTATTATCTTGAAGTGCAGTTAATACATACATCTATCTTGTTCTGGGTTAAGATTTAATATCACATAACGAATAAAGAATCACAAATGTCGAAATTACCAGATAAAACTCTTATATATCTGATAGTGCACAAGTTAGGAAAAAAAACACGATTTTTAAACTAAGAAACTGAGAAAAACTATAAATGGTAAAAGAGAATACGGGTTGAACAGAAAAATAATCATAAAATACCCTTTTTATTGTAAGTTAAAATTAGTTTATAAATAAATTAAAAAATAAAACCTACTATGTAATTTTTTTTGTATCAATAAACTTATAAGTATTATAAAAAATTATTTTCATAAATAAAATAAATAAATTTGATTTTTTTTATATACTAAAATTAATTTATACATAAATTAAAAATGAAAAATTATATTAATTTCTTTTACAAGTTAACTTATATATAAATGGATTTTAAATTATAAATAAATATTTTTTCCAGAAAAAGGATGTTAAATAATTTTTTTATGAAATTGATTTTGATTTATGAAATTCTTTCTTGAAAATTTATTAAGAACTTTATTCAATCAGGTTATAAATGGGTGGGTTTGTGAATTTTGACACGTGTCAGGCGCCTAATGAGATGAGCTTTGATTCTCAGTCAGCTTTATCTACGGTTGATGAGACGTTGAGATGAGCTATTGAGACAAATGGGTTGACACTGTTGACTTGATTCCCATTTTCTTCCTATTCCACCACGTTAAGCCACCTGGCACTTTATCATGAATTGTGGGCCCCACTTTTCAATTCTTAAGGTCATTGTGCTTATCAAATAAATCATCACACTAGTTAATTACAAATTACAGCTTCAGTTTATTATTAAGGGAAGAGGTGTCATAATTTCACTACCCTTTAAACTCATACCACCTCTTAATAACTCTTACAATAATTTTTATTTTAACAATATAATTTATAGTTTAATTTAATATTTTAATATTAATTATAGTTTTCAAATGGTTGTATTTTTATAAGCTGTTGTAAAAATATTTTTTCTTGACAGAATATAATGGGATGTTTTGACGTTGGAAGGAACGGTAAATAGAGAGGTGTCAAATTCATACCAATTCAATCATTGAGTAAATGGCATCTATTGTTACTCTGATTTGATTTGTCCATTTAACTATGATTCGCCTTATTATAATTAAAAAAGTGATATTATAAAAATAATAAATAAAAATAAAAATATCGACCTATATAATTAAATAAACAAAAAAATTAATCAATTAAATATTTAAATAATTCAAATACTGTTAAGCAATATTTTATTTTTAAAAGAGATTAAAATATTAATTTATATAGTTCAAAATAATAAATAATCATAAAAAAAATAAAAAAAAGTTGTTAAATGTAAATTTCATATCAACTTATCTTTAACCCGATTTAAATATGTTCAATTTGTGAATTAAATAAATCAAATTCAATTTAATTTATAATTACAAATTTTTTTTTTTCATCTAACTCAACTCACGTGATCTAATTGACAGACTTAGAATCCGTTTTAACACTTCTGATGATGAATGAGATGAATGAGTTTCAATTCCAAAGGAAAAGTTTCATACAAATAAAAACTTTGTTTTGGTTATCACCTCACCAAACTAAAGAAAAAATTGTGGACAAGATCTGAATTAGAAAACTATCATCTTTTAGAGTTTAAGTTTTAAAGTTTTAGAGTTTACAGACTTTTTATCACTTGGGAGTCTAACAATATATTACAGGGAAACAAACATTTTGTTGGGATTTTCTTTTACAAAATTAAAGTTCGACTTAGATAAGATAAAAAGATAAAAGAATTTTTAACAATTTATTGCTGGGTTGCATTACATTCACTTGTTCGATGCCCACATGGTACGATCAATTCAAATTAGATTAAGTCTACATTATATAAAGCTATTGATATAAGTTACACTGAAAAAATTATTAATGCGTGAATGGTGATTTATGTATAAGTTATCATTACGTTATTCGTATTATATTTCAAACTGTGAAAGATCATTGTAATAAAGGTTAAAACGAATCAAGGGCATTCCAAGTAAAAGGGCATGATTTTATAAAAAAAGGCTATGTTATCTAAAGACTTTATTACAAAATTATATTAATTGACTACATAGACTATTTTTTTACAAGCGAAAAAGTTGTTCATTTTATAATAATCGATTAAATCATATATTAATTAATTCTTTTATTCTAAATTGAAATCTAGGTTATTTGTTAAACATTTTAATAGGTTACTTGAAGCAATAATCAATTATAATATTTACTAAACATTGACTTTTAAAAATAATAAACCTTATTTTGACTCGATATCTTATATCCCATATTTGCAGTAACTAGAAAACACTTAACTTATAGGGCATTAACAAAGTTTCTAAGAACACCATTGGATTTACTTCTCTCTCTATAAAAAAAAATGACAATAAATTGGGGTTTATAGTTTTCTTGTTAATCACAATTCAGATTATATCTACCTTTGTTTCAGTAAATTATATATTTTTTAGAAAAAGGATTTCTTTTCAAATGGTGAATATAAAAGGATTCTTCAATATTGTAAAGTTTTTTTTTTGAAGTTGAGAAATGTTTGGGTTTAGTCAAGAATTATATTAGTTGTAATATGTTGACTATAACAGTGGTCAAACCAGAATTTTTTTTTTCGTCTCATCTCTCTCTATCCTTGATTTCTCTTTATTTTTTTTTATGCTTAATTTTCTTGAATCTTATATATTGCTTGAATCGTATATATGCAACATTATATTTGCGTTAACTAAACTTCTAATGTGACAAAGATTTAACTTAAGTGTGAAAAGTTTTTTTTAAGCAGCTTTGGAGAATAATAGTAAAAGTTATTATATAATACATATAACAATAAAAATATCTTAAAATAATTTGTAATGCCTTGTCTGTAGAGAAAAAAAAAATTTGTCTCACGTCTCACGAACAGGATTAGAATTAAAATCACTGTTTTCCAATATTAATTTCATTTATATTCATGAGTTATATTAATTAACGTTATACACAACTATGGGAGTAGAATAAGAGAAAATACGAAACAAGATGAAGACATGTATTTTAATCCACAGAAACAACATGATAAATTCCTCTCTAAAGGTAATGAGTTGAATCAATTTTATATAATGAAAAATCTGAGAAGTCATAAACCTTCAATTCTCAAAGAATATTATTTTAATAAAGTATTTTTTTTATCCAAAAATAATATAGGTTTTTTCTATACACCATAAAGTTGGTACTTTTTTATCCTTTTCTTTTTTAAACTAATTTGTATATATATTTTGTTCTTCATCTTTTTAATCTCTTCTACAATATTTACTCTTTTTCATTTATTTATTATTAATTATTTTTCCTTATTATCGTGATTCATGTTAAAGTAGTTTAAATGTCTTATTAATATTAATAAAATATGGTGATTTATTTTATTTTCGGTCGCCAATATATTTAGGACTGAATTTTGTCCTTTTTAACAACTAATTTTAGTGGTTGCTAAAATATAACTTTTTGTAGTGCATTAAATAGACTTAAATATGATATACTATCATAGTTGGTTGGCTTGATGAAGTTGTGTTATCTGAGGTTGTTCTTATTTAATTTCTCATGCTACTCTTAAATAATGTACAAGACAACTCAATTTTAAATATGATAAATTTGGATAGTATAGTTTTATTGTGTATTTTTTTTTCCTTCCGAATTAGTTAGAATATATTTAGATTTAAGTTAAAGCATTTAAATCAACTTTAAGATTTAATTGAAAATTATAACATGAATCATTTTCTAAGATTTATTTATGAAAGAAATTCATTTCAAATTTCAATTAACTTTAAATTCATATTATTTTTTTTAATTTAATATAATCCACAAAGTCACTATTGCGAATCTTTAAGGTCACATAATTTTATGCTTGCATAATGATTAATTTTTCTAATATAATATAAGTGTTTTTACATTTTTTAATGTAATAAAGAGTCACATCAAGAATAGGAGAGAATTATCTTAAAAAAATTCTATTAATTAGTCATCAAATAAAAAAAACATAAATATTAAAAGAAACAAAATGTATTACATTTGGAGAAGGTAATGTATCTTTCCATATCTCCTTAAAATGGTTATAAAGGTGAATATAGTTGTTGTTGTTTTAACTTTTCATCATTATAACTATCAAACAAGCAACTAACATAATTTAAATAATTTTACAATCATAAAACTACTATGTATGATATGCTATTAAAATTATTTTCACACGTTTAATTGGTTTTCTAATATATATATATATATATATATTATCACCATAAACATAATAATTATTATAATCATAACAATCATGGACCTATTCACTATTATAAATCTTCAAGGTCACATGATTTTATGCTTGCATGGATAATCAGTGGTTTATTCCTTTGATACGGTATGGATATTTTCACACTTTTCAATATAGAGTCACATCAAGAGAGGAGTGAGAATTATTTTAATTATCCTAAATCCCTAATCAAATGTGTATAACAAATATCAAACAATCTCATTATTCTCTAACTTCCTTAGGTTTAGTTGACTTTTGATCATATAATCCATTATATATTTATAGTAATCTACACAACCTTAATTATCTGTAAAATAACTATAAAATTTTTCACATTTAACAAACTCATTATTCATTTGTAATATTGTTTTTTCAATGTCATGAGCAATTATAAATATATCTAATCATCATAAAATATTTTCTAGTGCATTAACATTTTAGGCAAAAATATCACACATCTTTCTGAAAACTAAATAAAAGAAAATTACACTTGCACACTACTGTTTGTCAATTACATCCATTTGACACCTATTTTTTTAAAATATTATTAAAAAATAAAAATAATAATTTATTTAAGTATTAAATAGTTGTATTTTACTATATATAGTGTCAAAGCTCTTAAATAAATTTTTGAACAAAGATAACATAATGTATGTAAATTTAGCATTTTGAAAATTTTCAATCCACCAAAACATTCATAAAAAAATATAAATAATATCACAATACCAATTTTAAACAATTTGTCAAAATTTTAGTACTCTTAAAGTTAGCAAAAGAAACGTACAAAAATAAATTGTACGGCAGAGTTAAGTTATCAAATTTCGCTATCTTTGGAGCTTATTTATTTGTGAATTAACCAACAATTTTCATATTTAATGTACAATTCTAAAAATAATCTAAAATATATAGGATAAAATTGAATTAATATATTAATTTTTTGATTCTTACAAACATTCAAAACTTTGATTGAATCATATGTATTCGAAAAAGCTGATACCTAACTCTTGAATAATGTATTTGGTTCAATTGATGATCACACTAATTTCAGGATAATTTAATTTTAAATATGATTAATTTGGATAGTATTTCTTTGTATTTCTTTTTTCTTCCTAAGTTACTTAGAATATTTTTAGATTTAAGTTAAAATATTTAAATCAACTTTTAATTTTTATTCAAAATTATAACAACCTTCTTTGAAGATTATTTATGAGAGAAATTTATTTCAAAATTAAATTAACTTAAAATTTATAATAATGTTTTTCTTAATTTACTATAATGATGGGACCTAGTCACTGTTACATATTTGTAAGGTCACCTCTTTTTATGCATGCATAATGGTTGATTTCTCTGGTGCCATTACACTTTTCAATGAAATAAAGAGATCTGGATGCCATTACACTTCAATGAAATAAAGAGTCATCTGTGTGCCATTACACTTTTCAATAAAATAAGAGTCAGGTGATCTTATACATGCAGTGGTTGATTCATCTGGGTGCTATCCCACCTTTCAATGCAATGAAAAGTCAAGTGGTTTTATGCCTGCATAGTCGTTGATTTCTTTGGATGTCCTTACACTTTTCAATGTAATAAGGAAAGTCATGAGTGAAGTGAGAATTATTTTGAAAGAAATATCCTATTAATTTATTTTCAAACATAAATATTACATCTTTAGAAGTTAATTCATCCTCCCATATCTCCTTAAAATAGTTATAAAGGTAAATATATTTATTGTTGCTTTTAACTTCTCATCATTATAACCACCAAAAAGAAGTAATAACAAAATTTAAATAATTTTATAAATATAAGAATACTATGTATGATATGTTAATAAAATTATTTTTCACAAGTTTAATTGGATTTCTAATATATTGATACATATAATCACCATACAAAATATAATAATTATTATAGCCATAATAATTATGGACTTATTCATTGTCATATATCTTCAATATTAGTGATTATTTTTTTTTTTCCATGGATAGCCAGTAATTGATTTTTCTAATATAGTATGAATATCTTTACATACTTTTTAATGTAATAAAGAGTCAAGTCAAGAGTGGAGGGAGAATTATCTTAATTATTTTAAGTCATGAGTCAAATGTATATAACAAATATCAAACAATCTCACTACTTTCTAACTCTCTTAAATCTAGTTCATATTTGATCTTATATTCTACTATATCTTTATAGTAATTCACATAACCTTAATTATTTGCAAAATAACTCTAAATCCTTTCATATTTCACAAACTCATTACTTATTTGATAATATATGTTTTTCAAATCACTTCCAATTTATAGTGTCACGAGCAATCATAGAGATATCTAAACATCATAAAAAATGTCTAGGCAAAATGTGGCACATCTTCCTAAAAATTAAACAAATTTTGAACAACATAAAAATAACATAATATATATAGATATAGCATTTTCAAAAAATTGAATTCACCAAAGCATTCAATAAACAATATAAATAATATCATAATACCAATTTTAAACAATTTATCAAAATTTGAACACCCTCAAATTTGGATAAATTATTTAATATGTAGAAAAATAAATATATACCAAAAGTTAAGTTATCAAAGTCCACTCTTCGTTATTTGTCAACTAACCAAAAATTTTAATATACAATTCTAAAATTACGGATAAAATTGAATTAATATATTAATATTTAGAAAAAAAGTTACAAAATTTTAATTAAATCATAACTTTTTTTTAGATAAATCCATTTTATCTTCTCAAGTCAAATTATAGGTTTTTATATTCAAGAAAGAAATTATGTTACTAAAATTTTAACAATAACTTAATATCAATATAAATAAAAAATAGTGCAATAAAATGCTCAAAGTTTGATTAAATCACAACTTCATTTGATAGAGATTTGTTTTAAATGATTCTTGAATCAAACGGTTTTCATACTAAAAAATCTGTTTTCAACAATATAATTCAAGAATAAATTTTTTTAATCTTGAACCTAACATTATACACAACTATAGGAGTAAGAGAGAAAAAGAGACAAGACGAAGACATGTATTTTGAATATGATCAATTTGAATAGTATAATTTTGTTGTGTACTTTTTCTCTCTATTTAGATTTAAGTTAAAGCATTTAAATAAATTTTTAAATTTTATTGAAAATTATAACATGACACCTCTTCTTAAGATCTAGTTAGAAGAATAATTCATTTCAATCTATAATAAATTTCTTTTAATTAACTCAGTTTAACTCAACTTATATATCCTTTAATCAATCTATATATTTTTTTAAAAGACCAATATAAAAAATAATCCCCAAAATATATATATAGAGAGAGAGAATTTGGGATGGTCAATTACTCCACATTCTTCAAACCATTGAATTTCAACATTCATAGGTCACCATGGAAAAACTGGGGTTCTTGTGCATTCTACCAATAACTACCTCACGATCAATAAAGCAAACTGTAGATAGTATGCACAAATGTAACTAAGCTGACTTAAAAGAGACCAGTCAAAAAATTGGAATGCATATCTCAAAGCAATATTAAGAAGTTAGGGCTTTTCCAGGTTTCTCTGTTCAACCTCTGCTATGTATTTGGCCACATCAGCACAGCAACCAAACTTATCTGCCTTCTCATCAGGAATTTCAATAGAAAATTCTTCTTCAAGGGCCATAATGAGTTCCACTCTGTCCAAACTGTCCATGTTCAAGTCCTTTTGAAAATCAGCTGTTTCAGTAACCTACAAAATGGTAAAGAAGAATTGTAGAAGTAATAACAAGCTTCCCAAAATGTTATCCCTCAGCATAAAAGTTGATTCAGCAATATTTTGTAGTTTTCACACACATATGAATAGTAGAAATGGAAAAATGAATCGTCCAGCACTAAATATAGCTATATAAAATTATCCACCATTAATTCTATACCTTTGAGGCATTGATTTTATCATACTTCTTGGCAAGTGCAATTACCCGATCCAGTATTTGATCAGAACTGGCAGCTGTCGCAGAGCACCAATATCTCAATTGCATATTCGCACCTTCATCTCTAGCCAAAAGCCATCTTTGAGTTGAGCTCCTCAAATTCACTTGATTCAAGATAGATTTCCTTATGCTTTGCATATTCAAACTAGCAAATGATCCAAGCAGTGCAAGCACTACTTCAAAGTTATCCAAGATTATTAGTTTCAGAACATAGAAGTGTCATTAAAGAATGAAACTATTAAAGTGAGGATAATAAAGGACTTTTTCATCTCCCTCTCATTCAAAACAATGCTAATACTTTCAAACAATTAATATAAGCATAAAAAGTAGATGCAATTTTTTAGTCTTTTTGAGTTGTTTTGCAAACAAGAAAATTGCTGAAGTTAAACTTCAATTCTAATTAAAGAACTAACATACAAGGAGTCTAAGATATTGCATATAAGCTTTTTTGCTAAAATAATTAGTTGAAGCTAAGAAAACTCTGAAGTCTATATAACACTACAAGCATGCATAAAACCAAAAGGCATAGCCTATCAAAATCAGCCAAAACCCAAATACATGGAAAAATAAATTCACAGAAACACAATTTACTGTTAGAGGAAAAAAATTAAAGAGACCTAAGCAGTAGTCTATAATTAGTGTAGGAGCATCAAGGATCCTAGAAGCTATATATATGACTGGACATTATTCAAGACTTGAAAGGTCTCAACTCTGAGATGCCAACACCATTAGCCAGGTCTTTTGTCAAACAAAACATCACCCTCTGGTAAGAACGAATACAAGAATTACACAAGGAAAGGTGCTTGTCTTGTCCCTCTTTCCCTGGCACCAGGAACTGTATGCATTACATTCCGTCAGGGTCAAGAAAGATGGGAGATTCCTAAAAAACGTCAAGGGTCATCACAAAAGTAACATTGCAAACAGCATTTCACAGTTCATCAACTCGTTTCTATTAAACTGTCATGAAAGGGATAGATCACAAACAACTTTACACATGCACCAGAAATGTTATATCATGTTTCCATATAATATAACAAACTAAGAGTAGCTAAACCTATTCACAGCATAGAATTCATGAAATAACAACCATGTGAAAAGTTAATATGAGTGAAAATAAGATTGGAAGTGAGAAAATGTACACAGAGAGGAAGAGAGGGGGTGGGCACTCACGAGATTCGGCGCAGTGGCAGTGATTTTGTCAGATATGCTAACAAAGGAAGTGGTCGGGTAGGTGTTTGATATAATGCCACTCTTTTATTTCTCTACCTCACTCTTGCACGCTCCTACTAGCCTCCTATATTCTATCACTTTCGATTATACATTCCCCACCTACAGCACTTCCGTCTTATTTAATTTTAACAAAATTTAGTAGTTTAACCTTATTTTCTTTATTGAGTAAAAATGTATTTTCCTATAATTTAAAATAGGTCAATTGAAAAACCTACTCAATTATATAATAAAAAAATTATAATAAATTCTTTTAATAAAAACTACTAATGACGCAAAGCTTTGGTTAATTAAATGAATATTTGCATTTGTTTCATTTTTATTAAAAATATGTTTTTCAAATCATGTTATTAAAATTATAAGTGTAGACTACGTTAAATTTAGAAATAATATGTTAAGTAGATAAAAGTGTCGGACGACAGAAACTTGTATTCAAACAATCACCCATTACAAGGATTTGTCGGTAAAAAAATGTAAAGAAACTTTTTTCTAAATTTTGAAAATTTTAAAACTTGTTGTAATAATTTTTTCGTACGACAAATATTTAGATTTAAATTTTTTTTTTGTGTGAAACATAATTTCAATATAAATGATACTAAATTTGCAGAAAATTTCAAAATAAACTTTTAAAACATTAAATATATATATATATATATATATATATATATATATATATATATATATATATATATATAATTATTATT
>Ga0099824_1007618_pt1 | contig 14261 bp, 9 predicted proteins | sample SiratrowhiteBW_FD_76837 | JGI IMG/M metagenome (GOLD analysis project Ga0099824, IMG submission 76837) | Root nodule microbial communities of legume samples collected from California, USA - Siratro white BW | ecosystem: Host-associated > Plants > Roots > Nodule | place: USA: California...
TATATATATATATATATATATATATATATATATATATATATATATATATATATATATATATATTAAAAAAATAAAATATTTTAACTACCTTAAATTCGAGAATTTACAAAAATGGTTTTTGAAAAATGCGTTCAAAGAATAAAATAAAAGATATTGGTCATTGGAAAATAATAATGAAATATGTTAAGTACAAAAAATTCTAAAATGTATTATTAAAATATTTATGGCAAGACATGCTCAAACTCGTTTCATTTACATAATAAAAATGAAAATATGATATTCTGTAATTTTTAGATAAATAATTTATTTCTCTTTAATAGTATATGTTACACGAACAATTATATTTTTCTTCTTCGTAAAAAGTTCAAATATTCAATTACATTTTTTATTATTCATTATTGTTATTTTAAAAGTTAAAAATAATTTCATTTACAGTTTCATTAACAATTCTTTAATATTTATTTGATTATATATTATTTGAGAATTAAATATCATTTATAAATATTAATTAATAAGGTGATAAACTACATTATAAATATTATACCAGAAATAAGATGGAAAATTCATTAAAAATTATTCTCTTTTAATTTCTTGCATTCTTTTGTTTTGTTTTCTTATCTTTGTTTTTTTTTTTTTTTTGGTTTTGTGTGGTTTTAAGATTTTTTTTTTTTTTTTTTTTTTTAGGTATTGTGAGGTTTTAAGATGTTTCTTATCATAAGTATTTTTAGAAAAGAAAATATTTAGTTTATCAATTTAAATATAAGTATCTATTAATAGTTTAAGAAATAATTAATATAATTAAAAATATTTTGAATATTTTATATAAAACTTTATACATATAAATTTAATTACATGAAATTGGCTACCCAACCTAACCTTCTGGTTTATGTCTATTAAAAGTTCTTTTTTCTTATATTTCTTCCCGAACTTTGATTTTTTTTTCTTTCCATATCTTACTTTATAATTCAATGGCAATTCATCATGATGTTTCTCTATTTAAATTTGTTATAAATGTTACGTTTTTCTTATTATTAAAACAGACAAGATGAAAAATTGTTGTGGGTTTGATTTTAGACTCTAAATCGTAAGAATTACACACCGATCAAAACCTTGATTAAGATTTAATACAACCCTTAATTTCATATACTTTTTTTCAAGTTAAACCTCAGAACTGATTTTGAATCTAAGTCTCCAATAAAATATATTTATTGGTTAGAATGATCATATAAAAATCATTTAATAAAGTGTTTAGAATGATTTTTGTGCAGAAAACAAATTTCTACCATCAGCACCATTTTACATAACTTCTATACAAGTTGCTTGATTCTATGAAATGAAGGGTTTGATTTAAATTTTGATTGCATGCCATGGACAATGGCACATGATCATGACTTGTACATTGATTGAGGAAATAGCCAAACCTTATTATTACACTGTAGTTGGCAAGACACATGTTTTTGTCCTTTAGCTGCAATCAATAACAATCTAACCTTACCGGTTAGGTGTGGTAGGCTCCGATCCATGAATCAAGTTCAACGTTTTGTTCCACTAAAAATATTTCAATTATTGATCTTTGTTACTATAACATTCAATTTTGCATACAATTTAATTTAAATATAACATAGGTAGTATAAAAGATAATTTAACTAAGTAAAATAAAAGAAATAAACACGCACAAAAATAAAAATTAAGATTTCATATTTTCTAAAATTAGGAACTAAATGCAGAAACAAAATAAAAGGGCCAAAATTATACTTATGGTTAAAAAATTAAAGTATACAAATACACCCTAATTCGAGTGGAATAGGAATAGGTTCGAGTTTTTGGAAAATTAAAACTGGTGATAGCTTGAAAGAAACAAATTAAGTGAGAAAATAAATTAAAGATATTAAATGAGGAAAAGCAAAATGAGAGAAATAGCTAAATATTAGATGGAGAGTGGTTAAGTATTCCTTCTATGTATTAAGGTTTGGATTTAAATTAATTTTTTAGTAAACTTATATAGTAGGTATCATTATTCAATCTTTACATCCTAGTTGGACTCACACTTCAAGATCATCAACTTATTAAAATGTGTTTATAAAAATAATTTCTAAAAATATATATTTTAAAATATAATTTTTGAAATAATTCAAAAATATTTTTAAATTCTTAAAAAATATGTTTTCGGAACATTTTAAAAAATAAATGCAAAATATAGATTGAATTAATTTTAATGACTTAAGTAATCGTTGAATTTTAAAATATAATTGATGAATCATTAAGTATCCATAAAATTAAACGATAAATTTGATCTATATATTTTCAACAGTAGATTGGTTGAATGAATAATAGATAAATAAATTCCTTTTTTACTCTTAATATTTTGTTTGGATTTTTTTAATTATGTCTGGATAAATATTTCTTTCAATTATATGTTTCTAACATGCTTGGATATTTTTATTGTGGTTTGATACAATTTTATTTTCATTGCTACTTGTGTGAGTCTATTAGCTTGTATATATTTTTGAGTTGAGTATCTAGAAATTTGTAAGGAGGAACTTATTGTTGGCATTCACAATAAAATATAAATAGCAAGAGAGAATATGAACAGGGCGAAAAAAAAAATAGAGCAACAAAAACTTTATCTTGTTCACAATCACTTAAAATCAAAGGTACAAAGGTACAAGGAGTGTAAACAGCTTCAAACTATAAACCCCAAAAATAAAAACAATACCTAAAAAAAATGTATAAACAAAGTAAGGAAAAGACGTATGTGACCCATTAGACGTTTAAGACAAATTGCTACTCCATGATAAAAACATTTCTTCTACAACATATAAAAAAGTATTTGTTTGTTGCATACAAAGGCTCTAAAAGAAGGTTTATCATCTACTGATAGGTGTTAAAGGTTAAAAAAAAAATATATTACATCAATTATTATGCTAATGTAATATGTCTTATATAATAATATAAAATTGTGTATATTATATAAAATAATGTAAAAGAGAGATTATTACATCGGTTATTGTCTCGATGTAATATGTCTTTTTCTTTATCCGATGCAATATATTACATGATTTGAGAATTAATATAATATATCACTCTTTTACATTAATTTTTACCTTGACAGATGTAATATAGCATTTTGTTTTTAAATTTCTTAATTGTACCTTTCTTAATCTATAATTGTAAATTACTTAACAAATTATTTCAAATTGTCAACAAAATAAATTTCAATATTAATCTAGACATGACTTCACAAGTTTAATGTTTAACAAATTTATCAGATTTTCTCAACATATTTTTCTTCTCGTGAAACACTATTTAAAATTCATGATTTTATATCTAACAACAATACTTTTAAGCCTTTTTAGAAGTAACAATTAGGACCAATTTAATTATATCTAATATAAACACACGAGTAAAAGTGTCAAAATAATCAACACAAAAAGTTATCACATATATTTTAACAATATATTTTAAGAGTAAGTTTGACTTCATATTTGTTGATTAAGAAATATACATTAAGTCTATCCTAAAATCTCATTTCATCCCAATGACTTTTTTACTTTTTGTTGAAAACATGTTTTTGTTTGGATCATTAACATCATTTTTTTCATTGTTTTTCTCCAGTTTAGGTCTTTTATGGTTTGTTTGGATTAAAGAGTGAATTTGAGAGAGTCTATTTGAGTTGATTTTAGATGAAAGTGTGTAAAAAGTTTGATTGTTTAAATTAAGAAAAAGATAGTGAAAAAAGAAAAAAAAAATTATAAAAGTTTGTGAGTAAATTGATAGATATAGTTAATAAAATATTTTTTAATAGATAAAATTATAATTAAAATTAATTTAAGATTAATATAATTGATTTATTAGGTGTGATTAATAAATTATTATTATTTTAATTGATGAAATTATAAAATTATTTATTATTTTAAAATTAAAATTAAAATAAAAAAATTAGATAATTGTTATTATTAATATTGTTATTTTATAAATATATTTTTATTATCATTTTAAATTTTATTATTTTTATTATTATAAGTATTATTTAAAATTTCATTATTATTTTCAGCTTTTTAACATTGATTTATTATTATTTTTATAAAATTATTATTAATATATTATCATTCTTTTATAATTTTATTATATACTGTACATTTTATTTGCGAATCTCACCTATGTGCCAAGAAAGAATATTAACCCTCTCTGTTCTCCGTAATTAATTAATATTTTATTCATTGATTTTTTAACTTTCGGCGCTCTTCTTTGCTTTTTAAACACCGATCCAAACAATTCTTTATTGTTTCCTTATAGTTAACCGGTTCAGATATTGTTACATTACATATTTCATAAATGTCTGATAACAATCTTGTGCCCTTAATTGAAGTTTCATCTTCTAATTGATTTGACACTGCTTGTTGTTTGTTTCTCAGTTTATCATCTTCAATATTGTTGAAAGATTACATGTGTATATTTCTAATCTTCATTTAAAATGCACATGTCTAGTTATAAAATATTTTCACTTAAAGAAAGATATACTTTGTAAGCTTTTGACATTAAATTTTAACTTACAAAAATTCTTATAATTCTCAAAATTTCGTCACACTTAAACTTGTGGAATATATGAAAAACAAGCATAACCAAACTCCATAAAAAGGGTTAGAAAAGGTTTATATCCAAAGTAGTTAAATTTGAAATTATGGGTAACAGTTTATAAAACCGTAAATCATGAAATTATAACATGAATCTAATAAATTTTACTTTTTAATATATATATATATATATCACATTATTTTATCTGCTAAGAAATAAAAAAAAAATATTTGAGAGATATTACAAAGAAATAAAAAGAGATGCAGGTTAAGAGTGATTTTTTTTATTTTATTTTAATTGAAATTGAAACTCGTTATTCAATTAAGAATATGAATTATACATTAAAAAATACTCTTAATTCTTAATTAAGTTTAAAATTTGTTTTGAATTTTAATTAGGGTGGTTTATTTCAGTTGAGATTGAAACTAATATTCAACAAGAAGATAAAAAGTATATCAGAAAAGACTATAAATTGTTAATTAGGTTTGGAATTTATTTTTAATTTGAATTGTATTAATTTTGATTGAGTGGTGTTAGATTGTCAATACATATAGCATGTTAAAATTTTAATTGTATTAATTCTAATTAATATTAAGTTTCAACTGAATCTATTTACTCAAGAAGGTGAATAGTTAGTGAAAAAAAAATCACAATCATACATTTTTTAGAATTTTAGTTGACAATCTTATGTAAAATTTAAATCAAATATAATATATTCCATATTCGATCCATCTTGCGATCTTACAAATTTTATGAGTAAAATCTAAGTTTTATCTTTCGAGGCCTTATATGAAATTGATTTTGAACAAAAATTATCGTGTTGGTTACTTTGTCTAAAATTGTTTAGGTAAATTTTTCATCTTTTTTATTAACCTATTTCTTTTGTCACTAACTCTATTTTGATGTGAACTGTACAGATATGAGTTGATGTTCAATCTCAGTTTTTTGAAAAAATAAATTAAATAATATTAAAGTATATTTCTTATCATGATATGAGAAATTGAATCTTGCAATAACTTTAACCTTTCACCATTTTTCTAACCTTCTCTATATCATGTCTAAATTTTAAAAGAAAATGCCAAACATATTCTTAAAAAATCATGTATGAAAATAATAAAGTACAGACTGCCTTGTATTGATGGTATTCTTTAAGGTTCTACCTTATGAATTAACCAACATTTACCTCCAAGATGAACCACCACCACAAGGTACAAAGGGAAATCAATTGTCACCTACCAAGTGTGTAATATAGACTTTTAGTAAGCCTGTTTCCCATGTAAAAGGCAGCTGACTTTTGGTCCCGAATGTGAACGCATCCAAAGCAGCTGCCTCCGTTTTGGGCTTTTTGTACTGGTTGCCCAATTACTATTTCCCATCCCTCCCAAAAACCAAACAAAAAAAACCCCATTTAGTTCTTTGAGTACTATCATTGGCCACAAACATCTCTATATAAAACAAATAAAAATCAATAAATACACGCAATCCCACTCGACACACACTTAAACACTTCCTTTTCCAATACATCGTATTGGGTAGTGTGAGGACTATGGAAAGAAACAAAATGGGTCAACCGACATGTCGCTATTATGGTGGGATTAGTTGCACACGTAAACCATGCTATGAATCATTAAGGTAGTTAACCAGTGAACGTTATGTATCCAAGCTTTCACACCTTCTCATCTTCCGTTTCACATCTCTATAAATTCATCAATCCATGCCTCCACCGAAGAATCATTATCCGAAAAACCACATTAAAATTTCTCTGTTTACTGCTAAAAATAGAGGCAAACATGGGGTCTAAAGTGTCCAACTCGATGAAGCTTTTGCTGCTTCTGCATTTGGCCATTCTCTGTGCTTCACAGGATTTTGATTTCTACTACTTTGTTCAGCAGGTTAGATTGTTTCTTTAAGGTTGTCGAAGGTCATTCATTAGGTTGGTATGGTTTTTATTCTTTTTCTTACTGCTATTTCTTTTTTTTTTTTTTTTCAGTGGCCAGGATCTTACTGTGACACCCAGAACAGCTGCTGCTACCCAACCACTGGGAAACCCGCTGCAGATTTTGGCATTCATGGGCTGTGGCCTAATTACAAAGATGGCTCTTACCCGTCTAACTGTGATCCAAACAATCGTTTTCAGCAATCCCAGGTACTTCCTACTACTCCAATTGCACGCACCTTTGATTTTATCTTTATGGCGTTACATGCAGCAATCTCTTGTTTCCAAGCTTATTATTATTTACTGATTTACAAATATCGTTGGTCTAGTTCAGAATATTTTCGATCCACAAATAAATATTACCCATGTTGCAAGGATTACTTTTTCATTATCTTTAATTTTTCACCCTATTGCCATGCACAAGCACAGTTGTGATGGTAAAATTGCATTTTTGGAGATTGTAACTGAAACATTGCTCTACTTGCTTGCTTCTTTTGAGTAAATATTTACTTCTGTGTCCTCTAAGCATTACTTGATCAATAGGTTAAATAAGTAATGCTTCGTCCAATCTAATAAATTACATATGGTTTCAGATATCAGATTTGACAAGCACTTTGCAGAGAAATTGGCCCACTCTAGCATGCCCAAGTGGTAGTGGGGTCCAATTCTGGACCCACGAATGGGAGAAACATGGCACTTGCTCCGAGTCAATCCTTAAGCAACATGACTATTTTGAAGCAGCTCTAGATCTGAAGCAGAGAGCCAACCTCCTCCGAGCTCTTACAAATGCTGGTACGTAATACATTATTTGTTGTTCAAAACTGGTTCAATAATTGCATATATAATTTTGTGATATCATAGCAATGGTTTTATTAGTGTATATTATCACCGAGTCTCTGATAAACACGCATTTGGATTAAAGGGATACAACCAGATGGAGGGTTTTACAGTCTGAGCAGCATCAAGGGCGCTATAAAAGATGCAATTGGGTACACTCCATACATTGAGTGCAATGTGGATGCATCACGTAACAGCCAGCTTTACCAAGTTTATTTGTGTGTGGACACTTCAGGGTCTGGCTTCATCGAATGCCCTGTGTTCCCTAGAGGCAAATGTGGGTCCCAAGTTGAGTTCCCAACTTTCTAACACTTCTAGGAAACAGTTCATGTGTCAAGTTCACCTTCCCTTTGGTGTCTGTTGCTGCTGATATCATGTTTTCATTTGTTTGCATTATAGTTTCTCTTGTATCAAGTAATTATTCCATGCTCTCCAATTGTAAGTGTGCTTTTAGTCCATGGATGACTTGGCCAGGCAACTAAACTTTTATAATATTCAATACCAAGTTGAGGTATTGTTTTTCTTAATTTTATATTCATGTTCTTGTTCTACTTTTATCCACAAACCTTTATACTTATATAACCTTTTAGATTAAATTCATGTCTAATGATGTACGTCTTTTAATGTCATATATTTTTTTTCAATCCTAAAAAGATAAACAAATTCAAGTTTTTCATGTTTAATCAACCTAATTAAGTTAGACTTTTATCGCCTTATGACCTTTATTCAACCTAATCACCATGCAATTTGGTTCGACTCTTTATCATTAAAATATGTTTCTGTGAGGTCTGCCAAATACCAGTAATAATCTCCTTTTCCGCATCCAACTGACAATATATATATTCACTGTTACATTAAGCAAAACACAACATGAAACCAAAACAGAGGATAAAGAATGGTGTTTTTTTCTGTCAATATCCTTGTAAAATTGCTAATTAATGACATTATACACATAATCGACACTAATAAGATATTAAAACACATAATCGACACTGATAAAGTATTAAGACACATAATTGACACTAACAAGATATTAAAATTCTTGAATGGAATTAATCTAAGTTTACATAAAAAAAATATTAAAATGTTATAAATAGGTTAACAATTTTATGTATACACTATTCATTAATTATGAATATTTGACTTGAATGTCAAAATATTTTTTCAGCTTGAAAAATAAGAACACTTAAAATACGAAATGGTTAATAAAAGAAAAATATTCCATTTATAAAATTGTTTTAGCCACTGTAACAATAAAAGTTATTTTAGTCATTTGTGACAGAAAGATTTTCATTGTTGGAATCAAAGTCAAACTTTGTAATATTATTTTATTTAAAAAATATTTTTCTAATGCTCGCATAATTTAGATATTAATTAATTATTAATTGAAGTTTTTTTTGAAAGTAAAGTTCCTGATATCTTATCCACAATTTATTATGTAAAAAGATCCATTAAGTATGGCTGTGCTAATTTTTTAAAATAATTAATTTGTTGAAGAGAAACAAAAATATCTGACCGTGGTAACGGCTATTTGCAGTACCTTTCAATGAATAATCTAAACCAATAGATAAAAATTATAAAATAAAATTTCCAAAAACAAAATGCCGAATCCAATAATTAGACACAGCAAAGACTAAAAGGATAAGAAAAGGAAAGAAAGAAAAAAAAAGTTTGTTTAGCTGTCGTCAACTAAACATGAAAGTAGGACCAAGATGAGTTTCGATAAAATTTTTAAAATATAATTTATTCACCAGATAAAATTAATTTATATATATATATATATATATTAAATTATAAACATTTTTTAAATAATTAATTTAATTTTAATTATTACTTTATAAAGAGAAGAAGGTTGAAAAGTCCCAAGATGTTCGGTGTGGTGGGTCCGGAACCCGATCCAGGGAGAACGGGTCGTATACGCTGCAACACAAGACGCCAACGACAACACAATATCCTCATCTTTTTCAAAAAGACCATAATGTCTTTTTCTGTGTTCCAAACTTGCAAATATTAAAAAAAAAAAATGACAACAGAGAAAGCTAAGACAATGAGCAACACCCCTTCCTGTATATTCGCCCAACGCCATTTGACACACGCACGCACTCTCTCTCTCTTCCCCCTTTCTCGCTCAACCCTCTCTCTCTCTTTCTTACAAATTCTCCTTTTTCTCCGGCGAGTCTCAGATACCCTCATTTACTCGGGATCCGCCGATTCACTTCGCGATCCCGGGGTTTTTCTCAAACCCGTTCTGCTTCCTTCCCCTTTCTCTCCCTTCTTTTTTTTCCTTTTTGATTTTTTTTTTTAATTCTGAAAAAAAAATAAAAAAAATCAATGAGCGATCATCTGGTGCTGTTCGTGGACCGCCTGGTGCGGCCCGTGCCGGTGGTGGAGCACCCGGTCCAGCCCGCCCCCGAGCCCTCGACCCCCGTCGATGAGGCCGCGGCGGGCCCCTCCGGCTCCGCCTCGGCGGCCGAGGACGACAGCGACGACGAGGACTCGCTGCTGCTGCCCTTGGCGGAGTGTCGCATTTGCCAAGAAGAGGATAGCGTCAACAATTTAGAAACCCCCTGCTCCTGCAGCGGTAGTCTTAAGGTACGCACATCCATTCCGATTAAATATTAAAAATTTCAAATTGACGTCTTTTTATGAAACAAACAATGTTATTATGATTATGATGCTATGATGATCCAATTGGGTTTTTTTTATTATTGAGAGGTCACAGCAATTTTGTTGGTGGCAATATGTATTATGAATCTGTTTGGCAAGATATTGGTTCTGTGAATGCGAAGAATAATGGGGAACAATGTTGTTTGTGTGGCATCATTGGTTTCTTTTGTATTATGTATACTTTCGTTTCTGTCTTTCTCTCGATGAATTGATATCCGTTGGGATTTTTTCCGCAGTATGCTCACAGAAAGTGCGTCCAGCATTGGTGTAATGAGAAAGGAGACATAATTTGTGAGATTTGTCACAAGGTATGGTTCTTTTACATGCGATTTTCTCATCTAGGGGAATTTTAGTTTTTTAAATTTTTTATGGTGGTTAAATTATGGTAATGGTCATGCGTTATTTTAACTGGTAATCTTTATTGAAGAATAGTTTTGTGCTATGGTGTCTCTGGATTGAACCAAATGCTGTGTGTTGTTTCTGTGTACTGAGTTTGTTTCAATTTTGTTCATGTAATCTCAGTCGTATGAACCTGGTTATACAGCACCACCACCTCGTCCTCCTCCTGAAGAAACTACCATTGATATAGGGTAAGCTTGAAGTTTCTGCTTTGGAAGTCTGTAAGTTTGTTGGTTTTGTGTATAAACGATCCATTTTTGTGTTTCAAACTCTTCTCACTTGTGAATTATGATCATTTTTTGCAGTGGAGGCTGGACAATCTCTGGCATGCCATTGGATTTGCGTGACCCCCGACTCTTGGCAATTGCAGAGGCAGAACGTCAATTCTTAGAAGCTGAATATGATGGATATGCTGCTTCAAATGCCAGTGGAGCTGCATTTTGTCGTTCAGTTGCTCTGATTGTAAGACACATTAATCTCGAAATCCTTTTTCATGAATTGTTTTGTAGAGTTAAGTCATATGTGTTTGACCATAAATAAATTTTCTAGAGGCCATGTATAAAACTTTAGGCATTTTTGTTCGGAATTTTAAGGAAATCCATTGTACTTGCTATGATCTTTGGGCTCTTGATGCACATTGACTATGCAAGTAGTATAAGCTTTTGTTATATTTATTTGGAAGATTAAGGAAATCAATTACAATTGATTTGCTATGATCTTTAGGGTTTACATTCATAATTGACTATGCCAGTAGTATGCTAATACTTGGACATAATTTTAATCCAATCCATTCTATTTGATTCAGTTAATGGCCCTTTTACTCTTGAGGCATGCACTTTCGGTCACGGACGCTGATGCTGAAGATGATCCATCTACTTTTTTCTCTGTCAGTAACTTTTGTTCATTTTGGATAAGTGGTTCATACAGGAATTGTATTGCACTAAATATGTTGTCCACGCTAACTTATTAAATAACAATTTTCTGCAGCTTTTCTTGCTTCGAGCTGCTGGTTTTCTTTTACCTTGCTATATCATGGCCTGGGCAATCAGTATTTTGCAACGCAGGCGACAAAGACAAGTAAGTTTCAGTCCCAGTTCTGACTCATTTTTGTTTTTGTTTTTCTAATTTAGTGTTGGTATTTGTTCAAATTATGCTTTTGGGTTTCCATTTTGTTCATATCTCTTGGTCATGTTGCTGAGAAACTGTAAAGCATGCAGATGACTTAGTTGTTCTGTTCTAGGAAAGTCTCATTGTTTTCATGTTATGGTGAAACAGGAGGCTGCGGCACTAGCAGCAACCCAAGTTGCTTTTGTTCTTCAATCTGAACAACGTAGGGGTCTGCAGTTTGCCATAGCACCAGGACCAACATTGAACACACACCAGGAACAAGTGTAGTTTGATGGCAGTATTTGTATCACTGGCGTGTTTACCTCGGAAAGAAGGCTTTGTTGTTATGCCATGCATTTTTACTCATGATTTTCTAAGCTCTAATGTATCTATTCACATTGACTTGAACAACTTTGAGATGGTGCTTAACATTTTTGGAAGCATAAACCTTCGAAAAGAACATCTCATTTTGTTACATTGGGAGTAGTTCAAGTCTGTGAAAGTTGTAGCTGTGTTACTACTAGTAAATTTCCCGTGCACTCCATACCGTGCCTGTTTTTCTGCGCTTGTTTTTCTGCTCTGTGATAATCATAACTGAAGCAACCAAAGAAAACGATGGAAGGAGACAAAATTTTGCATCTGATCACAGTAATTTCAAATTTGGTCATCGGTGGTTGTTGGCCCTTTATCCTTTCTGCATTGCTCCTAAATGTAATAGCGATATTCATTGTTAGCCTCTCTAGATTAACCAGCAAATTGATCATTGATGAGTAACTTTTTAATTATAATCAAACATATTCTTAGCTTAAAGGGTGATAAAAATGATTATCAATTTACCTTCAAAATAATCATTATTCTTTAAACCTGAATTTGAAAGAGTGCACTAATCATTCAAGGTTAATTCACTTCCTGCAAAATAATATGACGGTAGTGGACGGGTAAACGCTTATTGTATTGAAATAAACTTTTTTATTCCTAGGAACGTTTATTTTATTGAAATTAATATTTTATTAGTAATTAACTGAACATAGATATTATAGGGGATGTACAGTAATTCTCATGTAGTTAAATCTTGGTTGAGTCAAAATCAATTTAAAAATACTGTTTTTAAATGACTTTGAAAACCAAAAACTGAAAATTTAGAACTAGTCCAAACACGGCTTAATTGTTGGTTATCTAAAATCTTTATTTTTCATCCTTTTTATATATCTTTCTTTAACGATTTTTTTGGTATATGATCTTTCTTTTTATTGATTGTGTTATCAAGTTGGGTTTAGATAATTAAATTACGAGATTTCAGTAATTGACAACGAGGTTTTGTGACAAAACTAAATGGTAGTTTATAGCTCAATGAGCTTTCAACATTGCATCCTCAAAGCCATCTAGAATCATTAAATTGGTCTTTCTTAATGAACACAACCACTATCCCTGTCCTTATGTCATAAATCCATTTGGTCTGTTTAAGAATGCAAATGAAGAAAGTAGCTTTTCAAAGTGTTTATCTCATTGGCATAAGAAAAAGGGAAAGATGAGAAGCCCTTTGTTTCTCCCTTTGCCAAGCATGCCAGTAAAGAAAATTAGATAGAAGAATAATTAATAGACACGCAATTAAATTTATAACAAACATAAATGTATAATTAAATCACAATGCAAGAAAAGCTAATGAGATTGAGGTTTACCTGTATCAAACCAACAAATACCACTTTAGAAAAAATGTTTTATATGGTCAAAGAATGACATCATCTAAGAAGAAAATACCTAAAACTTGGGGTGTTGACAACATACGGAAAAAAATGAAATGAAAAAGCAATAAAAGAAAAATCCGAGTCTTTTATTTTACTGTGACTGACACCCAACTTTTCTTTTGGTCAGACCCTTTTATAAGACTGGCATGTTAGATATTCAAGAATATCACGTCAATTAAATTACTAATAATTTATCTTTAAATTTTAATCTAAATATTAATAATAGAAATTGATTTTTATAATATCTTTTACACATTTTTATCCTTTTTACCTAGTATATCTTTATGTTCTCTGATTAAACTTTTAGATTATATCTATAAGAAATTATTCACAATATTTTTTTACATATTTTATTGCAGTTTTACTTTTTTTTATGTTTGGAGAATTATTTTTCATTATAATACTAGTTATATTGATCTTCTTTAATTATACTTTTAGTTTTTATTATTATAAAAGTTTTGGATATAGAAGTGTTGTGGCTTATGTGTTTTTACTAGACTTGATTCCACTAATATATAGCAATTAATAGTAAGATTAATTTTTGTAACTATTTTGGTGTATATATTTGGTTATTGTTTATCTTTTATATTTTTATATCTTTTAACTAACCTTTTAGTTTATATCAGAGGCGATAAAATGAGTTAGTTTGACCTAGTATACATTTTTGTATAAATTATATAAAATTATAAAAACATAAAATTTATGTAATATTACATAAAAATATATTATATTATTTGTGTTATATAAATTATAAAACTATATATATTATAAATTTGTATAAAACATATTATTTATGTCATTTAAACAATAAAAATATTTAAAATATATAAATATATTGTTTATACAAAATTAAAAGATAATTTAATATATCATTAATTTTGAAAAGAGAGAAAAGTTATTCTTAAAAGAAAAACAAAGTTATTAGAGTTTGGCATCTCATACTTATACCATCCGAAAACCTTTCATATATATATATATATATATATATATATATA
>Ga0099824_1007619_pt1 | contig 14260 bp, 6 predicted proteins | sample SiratrowhiteBW_FD_76837 | JGI IMG/M metagenome (GOLD analysis project Ga0099824, IMG submission 76837) | Root nodule microbial communities of legume samples collected from California, USA - Siratro white BW | ecosystem: Host-associated > Plants > Roots > Nodule | place: USA: California...
TAAGGAGTTTTAATTTTAATTTGGATTATCAAAAGGCCGCACGCGTCTATGATATTCTGAAATGAAATTCAATTTTCAAAAATAATAAAAATATATAAAGTTTTAAAAAATAATAGTCAAATTCTCAAAACAACTCAACTGTCTTTTAGAACTACGTAATCCCTGATTCTTCACCCCTATGGATGTCGATACGTAGGAGCAAGGTCAATCATTGTCGGGTCCTTTAATTTAAAATTTTTTATTTTGTTATTATTTATCTTTTGCTTTTGGGAAAATAAACATTTAGTAAACCACATTTGATTTTGTTAATTTGATTTAAGGTACTGTCTTAGGACAAGCGCTGGCGGGGTGCTAATACTTTCTCCACGCGTAACCGACTCCCAAACTCTTTTCTGATTTGCAGACCATTTCCTTTTCCTTTTTCGTGGTTTTTCCATAGTTTTCCATAAATAACTATGGTGGCGACTCCATCTCTTTATTTTCACAATTTTTCCTATACTTTTTTGGATCGTCGTCTCCCGTCGTGATTCCGGTCGCGACAACTATTAGAGGGATTCTAGGAGGAATACTATGGTGATGGTAGAAGTTAATGGAATTAAAGGTGGTGGATCTTGGTCATTTTTTTTGACTACCAAATAGAAGGGTTTTGTTGTATATCACATAAGAAATGATTAAAACTAGGTTTGGTGAATTTTGTATGTGATTTGAGTGGTAAAAGACTAGGTCCTCAAAGCTATATGGTTATGGTTCAAGGAAAGATTTCTTGGTTTTATTAGAGAAAACTTAGGTGAAAGGTGGGGTGAACAAGGTAAGCTTGTGATTATCTATTTAGCTTTTGGTTAGTTCTTGGTAAGCTTAAGGGAATGGAGATGTAAGGGACGAAAGCTTAACAAGAACACATAAAGAAATAATGAACACATAATGAAAACATGATGAAGATGTGCACATATGATGAGGGGTAAGGTAGGATGATGATTATCTTATCAAGTGTATGCAACCTGAAAAAGGTTGGCTAAATCTTTGGCACTCTTCTCGGTGGATTCAAGAAGGCAAGAAAAGGAGAGGCCACTCATGACAAGTCTACTAAGTAAACCACACTCTCACTTAAAGAACTCACAAGGCTTTGCAGCTCAAATGAATTGCATTTCTCAAAAGGTGTATTGTACATGTAGAATGACACTTCTTACATAAGAGGATGAGCCGCACCAAGTTATCCTTAAAGGAGAATGTGAGAGTTATCCTAACACATAATCTCCTAGAGTTTACTTATTCAAATAACATCCAAAGTAGAGAACCTTAAGGAGGATCTACCCAATAAAGCTACATAACATACAACTTTGGTTAATTGACTTCTTTTACATTTTTAAATTTTCCAAGAGACTTAAAGAGTCTCTTTGTTTGATAAAATTCTTCCTTAAGCAATCTAGCTTTGCTTCATGTGAAAACTCCCCTATAAACTTATTGTATGGTTTGGACTATTCTCTCCCTTTCTGTAACTTTTATCATGTTTATTGTAGTGACTCCTTATTGTGTCGGTATCTCTTGATCCATGAATATATAAATATTGTTTGATTAAGATTAGATTATCTATAATAAATAATTTATTTACTTATTAAACTGTCAATGCCTTATGGTATATAAATATTTTGACACATTAGACAAGTTTTTTGTTGTTGAAAGATTAAATGATGCTTCTAGTATAAAGAAATAATGTTTGGAACTAAATATACATTGATGAAGAACAAGTAAAGTGTAACAATGATCTTATTGGTTAAAAGACTATTAACTTCTACTAAAGCTCTAAAACTGCAATAGATGCTTAACATCCACTTATAATTATATTATTCAACATTTTATAAATAAAAGACTTTTTATTCCTAACAAAACTTGTTTTTACATTATGTTATGCATTTGTCTTTCAAATAACCTACTTTAATGTGTTAGATTATAACGTTTTATAAAATAATAAAAAAGGATATCTTTATTTGTAAGATCTTCATTTTTTAAGTCTTTCTTAATAAAAAAAGTATTATTTGTTGTAATTAGAAATGACAATTAAATAATATTTACAAAAACTAAAAATAATTTCGTGAAAAATAATACTTATGTTCTTTATTAAGAGGGAGATAAAAATAAATAAACATAAATACCTTTGAGGATTCATTAGAAACTAAAAAAATTGTTAAAAATATTTATAATTATTTATTGATTATTAAAATTATTTATTATCTATAAAATATATTTAAAAGCATCATTATATTAGAGTGAATTAGTATAAATATTAAAATATTAATCTGTTTTGTTTATTATACTCACACTTATTATTAATTATATACATTGTTTGTGCCACCCTTTTTTATAATCACTAATAAATCCTCTCCTCACATTTGCCTTGCAAAACTTTATAAAAATGTTTCTAGGCTTTATTTATTTTTCTTTTTAGAGTTATCTAGCACTTTTTTTACAATATCTACAAGATCAATAATAAAATTGTTTATTATATAATAAAATTATTAGATAAATATTTTTTTATATAACTTATTATATAATTAAAGTGGGGAATTTGAAACTTATTATCCAGATCAAATATAATTGACTAAAATGAAACCGTCCTCTCTCTCTCTCTATATATATATATATATATGAAATGAATTAAAAAATAGTGAAAAGTAATGTTAAAACTGATAAATTAAAAAAATTAGAAGTATTTTTCTTTTTTACATAATTAGTAGCATTTTAGACTAATAAAAATATCTTGAATCAACTATCTAATCACATGATAGGCATGCAACTAACTATAAAATTAATTTTTTTATCTCAATAGTATTTTTTTTTTATTTTTTAAATAACATTTTCTATTCTTTAATTTTTGAAATAATATTTTATTTTTGACTTTTTTCCTTTACTAACATCTTTTTATTTTTTTTACTGTGAAATAATATTCTTTTATTTTTTTCTTTTTATTTTTTATTTTTTCAGTATATTAATTATGATTATTATTTTTTTATTTTTTATTTTTTTATGATTTTGTAATTATATTTTATTATAATAATTTAATAGTTGTATTTTTGTATTAAAATTGATATTGAAAGAAAAAATTATAATAAATTATAAAATTATTATTTGAATTAAAATTTGTATTTTTTATTTGTTAAAAATATATCTAAATAATTATTAGCAAAAATAAAATAAATTTTTTGAAGTATTTTTGTAAATAAATATTAATTAAATGGTTCAAAAATTTTAAATAAAATTTAATTTATTTGTGAATTTCTTTTACATGTTATGTTTATTACATAAAAATTGTTAATTATTGAAATGATGCAATACAAATTAAACATAAAAAGGAAAATAAATGATAATCATATATTTATTAAACAGTTTAGTTAATGGTACGCGAAATACTTTGTGTGAAATGAAACATAAATTTTATCTTTATCAAAAAATCAATTACATCTTTATCGAAAATAAAATTTTATCTTTATTAAAAATCAAATAATGTCTTTAATAAAATATCAAATTTTATCTTCACCAAAAGTCAAATTCTATCTTTATAAAAAAAAAAAATTATCTTTATCAAAAATCAAATTTTATCTTTATCAAAATGTTATTTGATTTTTGCCATTAATTATTTAGATATTTTTTTAACAAACTAAAAATACAAATTTTAATTCAAATAACAATTATATAATTATTATAATTTTTTCTTTCAATATCAATTTTAATATAAAAATACAATCACAAAATTATTATAATTTATTGTAATATAATTTACTATGCCAAATTTAAATTTATTATAAAATATAAAATGAAATAATTTATCATTTTTCCTATTATAATTAATTAGTTAAAAAACCTATAAAATATTTCATTTTATTTTCTTGGTATTTTTTATTTTTAATTTAATTATTTTTTATCTTAATTTTTATAAATTAACAATCACTAACTATTACAAAAAAAAGTGTTATTATAGAAAATAAAAGAATATTATTTTCAAAAATTAAAAATTAAATAGTGTTATTAAAGAAAATAAAAATTCAAAAATGCTATTGAGAAAAATAAAAAATAAAAAGATGCTAGTAAGATAAAAATAGTCACTAAACAATAATAACAATATATATGAAAATGAATTAAAAAATAGTGAAAAGTAAAGTTAAAACTGATAAATTAAAAAAAAATAAAAGTGTTTTTTTTGTAAATATTAAAATCGCAATTCATCCAAATCATTTATCAACACCGTCACACAATATTTTGACATTATGAACTAAAAGAACTGATGAAAAATTTATAAAATTAAAAGTGATTAAACTTTTATTTGCAAACTAGAAATGAAATATCACCGATTGGGTTTATCCCATTAAGAAGGTCTTTTTCTTCCCATCAGTAATTTCGAACCGAACATTGGTAAGTGATCCAAAGTAATTGTTATAGAAATCTTCTAAAACAAGTTTTTTAAAATTTCTAGAAGATAAATTTTAAATAAAATATTTAGAACAATATTTTTAGAATAAAACTTTTAAATCAAATTTTTCAGAATACATAAAAAAACTACAAAATTGATATATGATACCTTCTAAAAAGAATTTTCTAATAAAAGTTTTCTAGAATAAAATTTTCAAAACAAATAAAAACATTACCGAGTAAATTTGCTGGAACACATTTTTCCAAAAGCAAATTTTCAGAATTTTAAATGACATTTCCAGAACAATTTTCTCTCTCTTTTCTTCCTCTCGAAGAATGAATGCAGCATGCGAAGCGCGCTATACGAGAAAAGGTATTTTAGTATTTTTCTCTTGGTATCGGCTGGAGTTAGTGATTATGGAGAGTGCGAAAGGTAAAGTAAATGGGCCGAATTATTTGGGTGTGATTGTGACCCGCTAGGGTTAAGGTGGTGCGCCCTTATGTCTCCTCTATATATTCAAAACCCTCTTAAACCCTAATTCTCAACTCTCAGTTCTTCCATTTCCACTTCTTGTGTTGAGCATCACTTGTCGCTGTTTGCAACCTCTGTTTCTCAAAGATGGCTCCTCCCAGAGGTGATAATAATACACTTTTCATGTGTTTGTATCAATATGTTATTTTTTTTCTTCCGGGGATTCAAACGGTGTAGTTTATGCACTTGACATTGGAACTTTATGATATGGTCATGGCAGATTCCTTGCACTTTGATGATTTTTGTAGTGTTTGATAGTTGTTCTTTTGTTCATAGAGAAAATGTGGTTGTTGTTTATGTATTTTACATTTGAACTTTATGTCATGGTCCTCCTGAATGATAATATTTTCTCTCCTGCTTCCTTGCTCGTGAATGAATTTTTGTGGCGTTTGATAATTTTTCTGTTGTTTATGAGAAAATTATGATTATTGTTCAATTGACATTAGAACTTTATGATATGGTCTTTGGTGACAGATTATTCTGCACCCGCTCGTCTACATGGTTTTTGATTTATTTGTAGTTTTATTAATTTATTTAATTGATAGACGAATGTAGCAGTGGTAACATCTTTCTTTTTGTTTAAATTTGTGCAGGTCGTGGTGGTGGCGGCGGAGGTTTCAGGGGTGGTAGGGGTGACAGAGGTAGAGGAAGGGGCGGTGGAGGAAGAGGAGGAGACAGGGGTACGCCGTTTAAAGCCAGAGGTGGTGGGAGAGGAGGAAGGGGAGGTGGCCGTGGAGGAGGTAGAGGTGGTGGCCGTGGTGGAATGAAGGGAGGGAGTAAGGTCGTGGTTCAACCACATAGACATGGCGGTATTTTTATTGCCAAGGGTAAAGAAGATGCCCTTGTCACTAAGAATCTTGTTCCTGGTGAAGCTGTTTACAATGAGAAGAGGATTACTGTTCAGGTTATTTTCTTTCTCAATTTGCAGAACCCTGTTGGTTTTTGAACTAGTTGGTAAAGGTTCCAACGGAATTTTCATTTTCATTTTGCAGAACGAAGATGGTTCCAAAGATGAGTACAGAGTTTGGAATCCTTTCCGCTCGAAGTTGGCTGCTGCCATCCTTGGTGGAGTTGATAACATATGGATTGTAAGATTTTTCTCTCATTACCTTCGATCTGATTTGATTATTTGCTTCTATTGACTATCCTAACATTTTTCTCTTGCCTTGTACCTTGTAAAGAAACCTGGTGCTAGAGTCCTTTACTTAGGAGCTGCTTCTGGTACAACTGTTTCTCATGTTTCTGATGTTGTTGGCCCAGTAAGTATAATTCTGAATTGCACAATCTTTAATTTGTGGCAAAAAATAGACGGGCTGATTAAAAGGTGCTATTTTTTATGTATGTAGACAGGAGTTGTCTATGCAGTTGAATTTTCTCATAGAAGTGGACGTGATTTGGTCAATATGGCTAAGAAGCGTACTAATGTTATACCCATTATTGAAGATGCTAGACATCCGGCTAAGTACAGAATGTTAGTTGGTATGGTTGATGTCATATTTTCTGATGTTGCCCAGCCTGATCAGGTGTGGTTTAAATATCTTAGTCATTCCTCTTGAGAGTGGCTTCAGCCTCACATTTACTGCCTATATATACTACTTTTGCAAAACTGTTATTTACTTCAATCTGTTTTGCGGGTATATTTTTCTTTTTTCTACACTTTTACATTTGTCAAACTTATGTTTTGTATCTTACAATTTTCTGCATTGAAATTTAATTGAATATTGTCTTTTCAATTGGAACCATCATTGCATCTGACAAGTTAGTCGGATTCCCCTTCAAGACATCATGGTTGATGCAAATCCGGCTTTCTGATGCACATTGATTTCAGTGTTTTCATATTGTTTTATAAAGAACTTTATTTTTATATAGACAGCCTCGTTGGTTTAAATTTTGGTTGTTTGTTTGTGTACCCGTTTTAAATCTTTAGGTACTGATTTTATTTTTATTTCAGTTTTAATTTGTGAGTTTGATATGTGTATAATATGTGCATATGACGAGTTACTCGGATTCCCCTTCAAGACATCATGTATGATGCAAACCCGAGTTTCTGATGCACTTCAATTTGTGTTTTTAATATATTTTATTTCTGTTTTTTTTTTTAAATCCTATTCTGTACCAAGGAATACTTTCTTATTTAGTTGCTTTTGATCCTAAACTGTATTAAGGATTACTTTTTAAAATTTTGAAGAATGTGGTATAGCAAAAGCATTTTTCAGTTTTCTCTTCTGTTTAGTCCTTTGATTTTAATTAGTGGATTCTTTACTTTTTTAACTTTGCTAGAAATGGAAGATATAAGCTCCGTTAATAGGATGAAACTTTTAGTTAGTCTATGTATCGGCCTTGTTATGATTTTTTTGCGACCATTGCAGGCAAGGATTTTGGGGCTCAATGCTTCATATTATCTCAAAGCTGGAGGTCATTTTGTAATTTCAATCAAGGTATGTTACGTTCATTATATTGGGTTGTCTAGTCAATATTGAGAACTTGTTTAAACATGGGTCTTTCATATCACATAACACGGGGCTCATCCTCTGATTAGAATACTGAACGAGATAGATTTTCTTGATTAGGTTAAATCAATGTTGTTGGGCATTCTTTATGATTGGTTGGTGGATGAGTTGTTTCTTGTGATTTTCTGAGTAAATCGTGTTCACTTGCTAAATCATCCTCATTTGTATGTTAGGCTAACTGCATAGACTCCACTGTTCCTGCCGAGGCAGTGTTCGAAAGCGAAGTGAACAAGTTGAAGGCAGATCAATTCAAGCCATTTGAGCAGGTGACCCTTGAACCATTTGAGAGGGACCATGCGTGTGTTGTTGGGGGATACAGAATGCCCAAGAAGAAGAAAGACACTGCTGCTTAGATACAGTTATTAGTAGCCACTAGGCGTGTACCAATCTCATTTCATGAGACTTTTTGTCTGTCTTTCAAACAGCTCTATTTTGAAAAACTTTTTGTACCTTTAGTTAAGTAGTATTCAAGTTGTCTTCCCTCTATATTTACTGTGCTATTATAGTAAAATCACATAACGTGCAATTATTTACTTAGCCGGTTTAGATGACAAATTATCAAAACCAATGCTGAATCTATACATCATTCTGTATGGGTAATTGACGGATATGATAATTTTTTTTTTTTTGAAGATTTACACAAGTATTTAAGTTTTTTTTATGAAAATGTGTAAGTTAAAATGAGGTTTTGTGATGATTTCAATATAATTTTTTTTCTATTTTTTTTATTAAAGTTTTTTTATTACACAAGTATTTTGAAGACACTGCTTTTTTTTTTTTTTTTTTTTTTTTTTTTTTTTTTTTTTTTTTTTTTTTTTTTTTTTTTTTTTTTTTTTTATTTTTTTTTTTTTTTTTTTTTTTTTTTTTTGAGTTTTCTTTTACTTTGTTTAAGAAGAAATTTGTAGGTTGGATCACAACGTTATAAGTGTTTAAGGAAACGGGGGTTGGATCATGATTCTAGGGTTTCTTTAGATTTTTGTTGAGCCACTGAGTATAGGAATTTTTATAATTTTTTTTAAGATTTTTTAATTTGATATTGTTTAATTTTATTTTGTAGATTTGTAATATTTTTAAGATTAAGTGATTGTGTTAATTTTGTAAGTGTTGCTCAATAGCACGAAAGTAATTTTAAAATAATATTATTAATCGAATGATGTTAAGAATTAAAAATTAAAAATAAATAACGCATTACCAAATGAAAAAAGTACTATCCAGATTTGTAATTTAAATATAAATGATTTATTTCATAAAATTTTCGTGATGTGTGGGGATACTTGATTTGACCTTTGTTATAATAAGAATATTTTAATTTATTTATTTTGAATTGATTAATCTATTTTGTTATAATTACAAGTAGTTGTATCAACAATTTTTTATTTTAAACCGGATGAAATGATAATTGACATGTTATAAACTATTATAAATTGGAGATAGGGCGTATGACATTGGTAAAGTTTTTTAGATTGTCAAGTGTGTTTTTTGGGTATTAATATACTCTTTGTAACATACACTCTATTTTTATTCCTTTTCAACAAACTAAATTTCTAAAAGGATAGAGATTGGTAAGGTAAGCTTAATTTCAAATATATTTAATTAACTTTTTTGTATATTAATTTATTAAATATTTAATTTTTCTAACAATATGACATCTACAAGAAGAAACACACTTACAATAGACAAATCCAATTTAACTTTAAATATCTTTATCATTATGTTTGATTTTCTTCTCATATTCATTAATGTCCACATAACTACATATTAGTCAATCTAGTTTATAATTATTCTTAATATTTTCATATGTCCATCATCATCATCATCTGCCACCAAAATTTTCGTCTTCTCACATTTGATATACATAATATTTTTTATCAGAACCACATTTTTTGAATCATCAAACTTATCCAACACATACTATAACCTCATCATTTGTATATCATCCAATATTATTCATAAATTATTATTAACCTATAATGTCTTCCTAACATGGAAGTGGAAGACAACGGTATTGAATTGAATATATCATGGCGATAACAATGATGTAACAATTCTAAATTAATTCTAAATCTGAAATCAATATATCATAATAATAAGCTAGAAGACCAAACTTTTAACATTAATTCACATTAATAAATATTTTAAGATTTTATATATAGATATTGTACATTAAATATAAAGTTGTTCATTTTTTTATTCATTTATGTTTAATTTTTGTAATCTTATTTTTTTTTTTTTTACAATCTCCATTAAATACACATTTAGTTTCAAATTAAAGTCTAGATATTTTCTTTTAAAATTTGTCACAAAACTACTTAACTTAAAAATAATACTTATATTAAATAAAATACAATTTAACTTAAAAATATAAAAAGCAAAAAAAAAAGTTAAATACAAATTTTCTTAAACAAAATAAAGAAAATCCTAAACTTAGTAACTCAACAACATCGTAAAAAAGCCTCTAAAATCGTGAGCCAACATATGAATTCCAAAAGAAAATGAAATGCCTACATCTTCTTAACCATTTCTATAAAAAGGATAAATTTATCCATTTCAATAAATTTTGAGAAGAAACTGCATCATATATATGAATTACCCACATCTTTAATGTCAACAACTTATTATTATAATGTCACGCCAGCACGGTCACTCTGTTTTTATAAAAAAAACTTTACTGGAACTCGTGATGTTGGTGGACTATCAAATCTGATTCAGATTGAACTTGTGCCAAGTCAATTAACTAAAGTAATTCTTAGTATACTTTTATGTTTTCTTTCCACACTTTCATCTTTTTGAAATATATTAATATATATATATATATATATAACTGAAATATAATTTTTTTATTTTAAATTATATAATTTAAAATATTTTTTATATTTAAATTTGTATAATTCAAAATTCAATGTTTGTATTCTAAATTTATAATTAGAATATAATTTTTATATTTTAGACGATACAATTAAAAATAAATTTTTATATTATGTATTATATAATTTTAAAATACAATTACTTTTATTTTGGATTAAGAGCTAAAGGATGTAAAAAGTATGAAGGTTTTATGAAGAATCACTCTATAATTTACGGCTGCAGTTTTTTTTTTTTTTTTTTCAAAAATGGGTTCGTAGTTTGAAATCCATCTAGAACTATAATGGATGATAGTGAAAGAACCATCTCTTGAATGGCATTATCTTTTTGAAAATTTCATTTTTTAGCTTCTGAAATTAAGTGAAAAATTGGTCAAATAAGTTGGAATTGTCATTTTAATGCACATTATGTAATCAATATAAAAGTAAGGACGCTTTATTGAATAGGGTAAGGCTAATAACCTATCATAAATGGACCAACCAAGGTTGAAAAATCCGGAAAGGAAGAAATCTCAAGCCAATGATGTAATACTCATAAATGAAAGCAAAGAAATATAAAACCTTGAAGAGAGGCAAGAACACAAATGCAACCACATTGTTTCACACTTTGAGATCAAAAAAAACCTTAATGGGGTCCATTCATTTATCAAGTGTGAAGTTTCATGGGACACAAGTACAATTATTTTCAATATAATGCTCGTCAATCTTGAATTCATTAACTTTTGGTCTTCACCTTTGATTCACTTCTTTTACTTTCCCACTCTAGATATTAACTACCACCTTTTTTGTATCCACCAATATGGCAATGTAAATATCAAACAAGCATAACCTATTCTTCATAAAATAGTACACCCTATGCCTAAAACTTGATCTTGCAAGTTCCATATATTAGAATGTGAAAAGCAACTCAAAAATTTGCTATGCACTAAATGCACCCTTATGACTATTATGGAGAGAGAGAAAGACAAAAGAGCCCCACAATATATATAATTGCCACATTCTTATAATATACTCTAAACATCCAAATCATGACTCACCAACTATAGATGTTGCTACCCACACCTCTCTTGGGTATACCAATGCCATCTCACTTCATAAAAGACATTTGCTTTACACACATATACAACCAACCATATTTCATTTTAATATAGCTACAAAATACTTAAGTTAATAATAAGTAAAAGAAAAATTCATGTACTTTATAATCTCCCAACATGGTATGAGTGGTAGTGAACTTAAAGAAGGTTTTAGGTTTATATATTGTGGAGAAAAAAAAAAGCATGTTTGAATAAAATTCAAAATAACCAGTTAAAATTTTCATCCAAAATTAATCCCCCACAAAATGGATAAACTATCCTTACCAAATGTCTACATATATTTCATAATCTAGGCCTAAATAAAGCTCTACCATTCTCCCACTCAACATCAATAGGAAAATAATTGGAATATATAACATCAAATCAAATTCTCAACAAAAGGGACCACATTTATTTATGTAGATAAGAAAAAGAGGCAAAGGACTATGACATTAGGAGGAAATAAAAAAGGAAGGGATAATATAGATTATGAGCAGAAGCCGAAAAGATGGACCACTAGCATTTTACCAGCCATAAAATCATAATCCCTCCATTTGATTAATATCTGAATTTTGAGATTTTATGGTTTGATTACACAACAGAGTAACGCCTAAAAAATGTTGTTTAGACTTCAATTAAAAATGAATGATAAAGGAACAGTTTGGTTAAACTGAAAAAAAAAAGTGTTTATGAAATAAGTCACTTATTTAGGAAATAATTTATGTTTACTTATTTAAAAAACTGATTTATTTTAAAATGAAACCAATTAGATAAACACATAAAAAACTAAAATATATTTACTTTATAAAAATAAACACAAAAAAACTCACCCAAGAACAAGTAAAAATCTAAACCATAGATAAACTACATCTAAACTAGAGTTTGAAAAATAAGACAACATATAAAACAAATCGAGGGGGCATGATTAAAAAGCAAAAAATATGAGCGATGCCATGAAAGTGATCACAAAATCCCCCAAGCATATGCAAAAGGGTATTTGACATTGGTGGATTCAGGAACTTTCTTCATAGGACGAGTTTATAAAATTTATAATATCTTTTTTATGGGGAAATATTACAATTTTAAAAAATAGATAATACTATGATAAAAAGAACATTTTTATTGATTACTACTACTATTATTATTATTATTATTATTATTATTATTATTATTATTATTATTATTATTATTATTATTCTCTCCACCTTTTTCATATTGTAAAGATGTTGTATGATTTTTTATTACCAATAAAAGTTAAAAAAGTAAATTAATAAAGTTAAAGAAAACTTATTCTTATCTTTCATCTTTTATAAATTTGTACATTTTTTTCTAAAATAATTATTTTATGAAAACAATACTAGTTTTTTTAATGGGACAAAAACAAAAATCATTAAATACATAAATTTAGAAAAAAGAATCCGTGCGGATGACACACCCTTAGAATAGGAAATGTAAGTTTTTATATTATTTTCTTAATTTAAATTATTTGATAGGGAATAGTAAAAATCTTATATGATATAGAGAAAGAAGTAGGGATTAGAAATACATCCTTACTTGTCCATATTGGTAATACATATTTGATTTTGATATTGATTGATTATATACGAGTATAAGTATGATTATATTTAATTTCGTTCCGTGTTCATGTTGTTCTAGGTGATCACTGCAACTTTGTAGAGACAAGTAGATCTTTCTAGTCAAACATAACATTTTTTTTTCATGTTTTATCCACCATGGTACATCCTTATCTGTTTTATGTAGGCTTGTAGTACAATTACTGTAATGTAAATTTTGAGAAAGATTGTTGAAGAATATTTATAATAATTTTCTTATTTTACAAAAATAATAATTAGATTGAGCAATCAATTTATAGTGATTAAAGAGTGGCAATGTTACAGATATCAAAGTATATAAAATAATTTATTTATTTTACCTAACTTTTACGTGATGACATGTTCTATCAAATTTGTTAGAATGGTAAATATTGTTACATTTTTTTGATATTTGCTCTCCAACATAATATTTTCTCTCTTAATTGTGTACCATGTGATTTAGTTAGGCTGGTCACAAAAGTTAGGTCTCTATAATTAGTGGAGTAAATATTGTAAATTTTGAAGGCGAAGTAATTTAAATTTGAATACTTTTATTTTAAGAGTAGTTTAGAAGTAGCATTTACTAGTTTGATTATCTAAATATAAGATTTTTTAAATTAATTTCTATAAAGTTTTTTTGACTTAGTTTTGACTGAGACACGATTCAAACAAGAGGAAAAAAAATTAATTTAAGAGTGTGTTTTGATTAGGGAGTGGATTTGAGAGAGTTTGAGATGAAAATGTGTGAAAAATTTTGATTGTTTAGATTAAAGAAAAGATGCTAAAATTTAAATGAAAAGTTTGTGAAAATTTATGAATGGTGTGATAGATATAATATATTTTAATATAATAAATTATAAAATTATTTTTATAAATAAAAATATAATTTATTTATAAAGTGTAATTAATAATATTTTTAAAAAATTTATAGAAATATTAAATTAATAATTATCTTTAAAATAAATTTAATTTATTATAAAATATATTAATTTATTGATAACAAAATATTTTTTAAATATAAAATTAAATTTTTTAAAATAATTAATAAATTCAAATATGAATATTTATTTTAAAATAATAAAAGAATTATTATCATATAATTTATTTTAATTTTAAATTATAACTTTATTTATATTATTATTAATTACTTTACTAATAATATTATATAATACTTTCATTACAAAATTTTATATAATATTTAATTTTTTATATTTAAAATTATTTATTATTATAATATATATATATATATATATATATATATATATATATATATATATATATATAACAA
>Ga0099824_1007621_pt1 | contig 14255 bp, 8 predicted proteins | sample SiratrowhiteBW_FD_76837 | JGI IMG/M metagenome (GOLD analysis project Ga0099824, IMG submission 76837) | Root nodule microbial communities of legume samples collected from California, USA - Siratro white BW | ecosystem: Host-associated > Plants > Roots > Nodule | place: USA: California...
AAAAAAAAACAAAAAAAAAAAAAAAAAAAAAAAAAACAAAAACATAAATATAAAAAAAATATATATATATATATATATATATATATATATATATATATATATATATATATATATATATATATAATATCCTTTTAAAATTATGATTTACAAAATAAGATTATTAGTTTAAAAATGAGAATTCTTAATAAAATGAGACTTTGTAAATAAATCACCAATTTTCATAGTTGAAGAGATGAAATCCAATATAATGACTCAATGTAATGTTTTTTTTTTTAAATTACAATCAATTTTAATATGTTTTTTGTGCTCTTAAAATATTTAGTTATGAAAACTAATTTTGTCATAATACATATGAGCTAGTCCAAAAAGAGAAACATTTACATAAAAAAGAAACTAATGCAACCAAACCATCTTAGTAATAGTTAAAGTCATGACATAATATTTAGCTTCTGTTGAGGAATGAAAAATAATATATTGTTTAGGGTTTAGGGACATGAGAGTCTTCTAAAACAATAAAAGGTTGTAGTAGACCTATAATTAGTAAAGTCATTAATCTAATCAATACTAGAATAAACACAAAAATTTAAAGGAATATGACGAGAAAAAAAAAAGAGTTTGAAATTGAGCATCATTAAGATATCTAAGAGTGTGAAGAATAATTACTTAAGAGAAACAACAAATTGACTTACAACACATACAAAATAAGCAATATCAGAATGAGTAATGGTGAGATATACTAGATTGCCAACAATAGTAATATACATAGTGGAATTAGATAAAGAGACATCATCAGAGGGAGTATATTTCACATTGAGCTCAATAAGAGTGTCAAATATACGAGTATTAAAATGACAAGCATATGCTAAAACAATAGCAATATACTTAGATTGAGAGAAGATAACCTTTAAGAGAATATGCAAATTCAATCCCAAAAAATAATGAAGAGGACCTAAATCCTTCATTTCAAATTATTTTATTAACCACAATTTTAACTCTACAATCTTATCTAAAGTATCTCAAGTGATTATATGTCATCAACATATAAAAAGAGTAATATGATTATGATAAATAGTCTTAAAAAACAAAGCACAGTCACAATCATTAGAATAAAATCTAGAAGTTGCAATAAGTGTGGAGAACTTCTCAAATCAAGCTAAAGGTAATTGTTTCATACCACAAAAATATTTTATTTTTTTTTAACTTATACAACTCTCGTGGATTATGAGAAACAGTTGGAGGAGGTATCGTGTAAATTTCCTCTCTCATATCACCATTTAGAAAGGTATTTTTAATATCCATATGAAAAACATCTCATTAACTATAATAAATGCAACAACAATAAGAGCACGAATCTTAACAATTGGGGCAAAGGTTTCTACATATTCTAAACCTTATGCTTAAGAGAATCCCTTAGTGACTAAATGAGCTTTATAATGCTAAACAAACCCATTTGACTTTGTCTTAATCTTGTATACCGAGTCAATAGCTCCTTTTCTTGGTAAAAGAGATATCGAGTCTCAAGTAGTTGTCTTATAAAAAGTGGACAGTTCCAACTTTTTTGAAAAGCGGATCAATAACAACCTATTGATAGGAAGAGAGCTCAGAAAAATTGTGAATTGTGGTTAAGAAGGAAGCAAAGGAAGAAAAATAAAAAGAATAAACAAAATTCAGTGATCAATTGGATTTACAAATGCATCAAGAAGGTGGATGATCAATAATCACTAGAGGTGCTTAAGCAGTCGTGGGGACATCTTGAGTTGTAGTAGTACCATTGTCATCCGTGTACTTTCCAATTTCAAGATTATTTACAGGTCACCATCATTTGTGAAAAGAAAATCAATACAAATGAGGTCAAACCTAGTAAGGTAACAAGAGAAAGTGAATAAAATGAAATGTGGTCAAGGAAAAACAACATTAGAGTTTCTGATTTGGTACGATCATAACGATAACCCTTTTGACCATTCTCACAACTAAGAAAAACACATAATGCAAAAGGAGAGGAGAAATTAGTACATTCTACTTGTAGATGAAGAACAAATTAAGTGGAACAAAAAACATTCAAGGAAGGGTAATCAAGAACACAACCATACAACTTTTGAAAGGAAAACCCACATGTGATAATAAAAGATAGAATTCGGTTCATAATATAAACAATAGTAAGAACAACTTCACCCTAAGATTCACTTGAAACTAAAGCATACAATAGAAGAGAACAAGCAATTTAAAAATGTTGTGATGGTTTCTTTTAGCAACTCCACTTTGTTATGGAGTATTAGTATAAGAAGTTTGATATATTATCAATGACAAGTACTTCACAAAATTTATTAAAAGTTTACTTGTTACCCAAATCATACTAAAAACATTTAATAACAACTAGTGATGATTCTCATACGTCAAAATGAACCAAATTTAAAAGGTCACAATGAAACCAAATTTAAAAGGTACATAAACGGTAGAAACACTCATGATAAAAGGTAAACCATTAAATTTGGCAAGTTTACAATCATAACAATAAAAAATATCACTAGTTTGTAACTTGCCTAAAACTCTAGTAGAGACTAAGTAGTTTAACTTAGAGGGCGAAAAATGTCCAAATTAAAAATTTCATAAGTAGAAACTACTTTATACACAAGCCAAGTGAAAAGATGATGAATCAAGAGTGGAGGTCGCAACAAGTGAAACCTTTTAAGTATCCAACGTATAAAATCTCCTATCTATGACCTATCCCAATTAACCTCTTAAATTGAGAAAGAGATACATAACAATTAGTGTGAAAAAATAAAATTATAAAATTAATTAACTAGAGTCGCATAATTCACCAATAGATACAAGTTTCAAAGTGCAATTAGAAATATAATAAACATTTAAAAGGATAAAGTAGATGTGGAGATGCAGTACTTGCTAATGGCATTGAGGAGCCATCAATAATCATAACTAACATAGGTGGAATAGAATTTAAAGACCAAAAGACTTAAGATCATATGACATCTGATGTGAGCCACCAAAATCAATGATCCATAAGGAAGGAAACATATTGGACAAATTAAAGGAAGATAAACCTTTTAAGGATGAGTAGACATGACATGTGTCACTACATATCAGAATAACAAAGAGTGACAAAATACAAAATAACACAATAAAGTATATGATAAAAAACAAACCAAAACAGAAGAACAATAAAGTATATGATAAAAAAACAAACCAAAAGAGATGATTGTAACCAAACCAAAGCAAAAACTAAAATGTAGAAGTGAGGGTAGCTATGCATGGAAGAACACAATGGGTCACAACAAAACTCAATGTGCAAAAAGGACTCAAACTAGGTTGAATTACTAAAAAGTTCATGATCTGGGTCAGAAAAAAAAAATTACCCTTTTAGATTGTATTGCGCTACAACAACTCACAGTCACAAACAAACTCTAGATATCATGATAACAATAAAACAAAGGATAAAAACACATAAAAAAGTGAAGGAATGAGATTTCTTATATTGGCCCTAGTGGAGAGTTTAAAGATATAAGACTCAAGTATTAAGTTAGGAAATTTGATAAGATATATAAGTTTTAATGATATATAAGTTTTAATGATACATTGAATCAGATAGACAAATCTATAATGTGGTGAGAATACATAGAGGTTCTTAATATTAATTTGGGATAAAGAATCACTAATATTTAATAAGATGTATAAGAAATTATTGAATGAATTTTATATAAAGAAAGTAAATTAATACATAAATAAATTATTATCACATATATCAATTATTAAATATTTTTATTATAAACTTAATATTAATACGCTTGTTATGTAATCATATTAAGGATGATTGTTATATAATTAATTAAATAGTTAGATCACTATTAGATTCTATTTATGTTATTATGATAAAAACACAAACGAAAATGCTATGTAATTATATTTTTTATCATTATATAGTATAAACCTATATTGAACATATAAGTAAAGAAATAATATGTAATTTATATATTTTAATAACTTAAAACTGCAAATTTGTAAGATGTTAACCATAAACTTAATACATTATTCTTATAATAAGTCCACTAAAGATTTTTCTTAATTTTATTAAGTTTTTAAATTGAAATGAATGATAATTATGATTGATGGTTAACTTATTATTCCAAACTATAAATTACTTGGGAGAGTTTCATGTATATAATTTATAAATTTCTTTTATCATATTGTCAGTTAAGGAAAAAATTTATTGTAGTTCATGAGGGGTAATAATTAAAAAATTGTAAAAAAAATTAAGGCATACAAATTTATCAAGTGATTAAGTTGTCAGTCACTATCATTAATGTTTTCACTTATCACAAAGAGACAATAAACAGTCACTCTAACCATTACTTGATCAATTATTTATTACATCATAATAAACCAATCTCATCAAATTATTATATTTTTACTTATCAGGAAGAGGCAATAAACAGTCATCAAATTTTTCATATGGTCACTTATCATGAAGAGACAATAAACAAACACTCTAACTATCACAACTATTACCGTAATCAATTATTTATCACATCATAATAAACCAACGCCCTTAAATAAAATGAATGGTGGTGTGATGTGGAGAATTTCAAGCTTTGAGGCTACCTTGTACACTTGTCATGGTAGTTTGTTCATATAGCCATTTAAATTTTAGCATGTTTGTTGCCCCTATCTACACCGTCCACAACATTCAAGACCTATGAGATACAGTTCCATCTAGTTCAAAATCAAGATTATTGGTCTCTTTACATGGGTCCAAATTTTATACCTGACCATGACTTGAGACTAAGTGAATCCGAAAGACCAGACCAATTTTAACGGAAATACATAAGAAAATGGATGAGCCAATTCCAAATAGGCTAAAAAAATGTACTTATTATTGTAATGAGGATCACAATAGGGGAAATTGTCCTTATAGACAATAAATATTTTATGTAATTCATTACTTTAATTTAATCAGTTTAGTTACTTCCACATCAAATATTTAATCACTTAGTCATTATTATTTTAATCAAATTATTAATTTTTTCTTCTTCTTATTATTATCATTATATTATTTTGTTTTAATTTAAAATAAATTTGTATGTCTTAATTTGACAATGTTGGTTATTATAATGTGATAAATAGTTAATACTGTAATGGTTAGAGTGCATGTTCATTGCCACTTCGTGATCAGGGAAATATAATAATTTGATGGTGTTGGTTTATTATGATGTGATAAATAGTTGATACTGTAATGGTTAGAGTGTTTGTTTATTTCCTCTTCGTGATAAGTGAAAAATATAATAATTTGATGAAGTTGGTTTATTATAATGTGATAAATAGTTGATACTGTAATGGTTGAAATGTCTGTTCATTGCCTATTCCTAATAAGTGAAAACATTAATGGTTGGCCTGCAACTGCAACTTGATCCACTTATTTAACCAATAAAAGACATGGTGGAGCTTCCTTGATCAATTAAAACTTTATAAACTCAACAATTGGCAATGGTGGTTGTGACAACCATTGAATCATCTTGATGGGATCTTTAATGGAGAAGAAGATTACGGGTGGTTGGCACTGTGGTGGTAAATAACTTACTGATTTAATGCTCTTCAGATGTCTCCTTCTTGTAGAGTTAGAGCTTTTTCTACCCACAAATCCACATGTTATTGTGTTAACCAACCCCATTACTACTTTGAGATCTTGTTGAGGTTGATTTCCCTTTTCTCTCGCTATAAGTTCTATGGCGACCAAGTTTCTTGGAGATTCTCCTTATGTCCTCTTCTTCTTCGTCCATGAAAGTGTCGAGCTCCTCCTCTTTCTCGGCCTCCTCGGCCTCCCCTATTTTGTCCTACCAGATCACATTGAACAAAAAGCCTAGTGCTCCATAAAATATGTCTCAATTATGTCACGTACTTTGTAGCACTCCTCGGTACTATGACTATAGTTCTACTGGTTATTGCATTGAAGAGATGGGTCAACATCTAGGTGAGATGGCTTTTGTGGGGGGAGTCAAATAACCTCGAGGTTACAAGCTTCTTATGAGATGATATCCCTACTAGCATTGAGAGGCGTATAAGCCTGAAATTTACCAGATTGTATCTTCTTCAGGAAGTATATACTAACAGAAGTTATGGTGGCGGAGCCTTCCTCTTTCTCGCCTTCTCTTTCCCCTATATGTTGATATATCTGGTGAGTCAGACACATAAGACATGCATATTCTTCGGGAGATCCACATAGAGTGAATCTAAGAAAGGCTAGGGTCTTAGTACGACCATCAGGGAATGCATGACAAATGTCGGGTGTAAACCGGGAATGTTCATTGTAGCTTTTGAGAATTGAACCATATATTGATGAAGAAGCTTGGTGTCACCTTGTGTGACATGTTGTAGGAATAGGGAACAATGAACCCTCAAGTCGTTTGGAAAGGGGTTCGCGTGTGCAAGGTATGCTTCACGTGGACTTTAGGGTTGGAGTTGTGATTGTAGGTCTTCACATTCAGCCACTTCTATATGGATGGCATTCGAACTTGCATGACTTCGATCGTGAGAGTCAAAATTGATTATGTGGGCCTGCATCTCCGCCTTTAGGGGCAGCGTTTGAACCAACTTAAAGGGTATTGGTCGTATCCTCTAGTCTCCCTCTACCTACCTACTTCGGGATGAGGTCCCGCATCGGGGTGTCTCCGTAGGACCAGAAAACGAGTATCATTCGTGCGAGATTGACTTGTGTGTGTTTAATGTGCGATGACACAGGGATTCGGGGCATCTCTGGAGTTAGTAGTTGAGTTCCCTCCTTGTTGGACTCAGTTGTGTGCTTCTCCTACTTGGAAGAAATCTGTTGATGGTGCCCTAGTGGGGACTATTATGTGTACCTCTGGTGCAGGGCAACAATTTTGTCATGGATAACTTGCATGTTGCTACCATGCACCTCCTTTTGAGTCTGGAGTTTGGAAAACATTTCATCCTTAATAGTGGTCAGGGAGTTTTGAACGTTGAGCTCACTCTTTCAAAGAGTGCTTTGCACATTGGCTTTGCTTTTCTAGAGGGCATTTTGCACATTTGCTTCGATTTTCTGGAGGACAACCTCCATGTGGCTTTTGAAAGCTTTTAATAATGAAAGGTTCATTTTGACTTCTTGATCATGCTTAAAAGACTGTTATGCATGGTGGTCTAGAAAGAATTTTACCAGTACCTCACAATAGGCATTCTAATATCTCAAGATATTTTAAAGACGATTATGCTAAAACCAGAAAGTGAATAGAGTCAACCGAGTAAGCGAATAAGAGTTTACTTACAAAAGATTTTATAATGTTCAAGTTAATAAAAACATAGAGATAATGATCATGAATATTTTATAAATGAATTAAAAATTATATTTACTTCGTGATATTAGTCTCTATTTATACTATCTTCTAAATAAAGGATATGTAATTGTTATTAAATGATAGCTTCAAAAATTGAATAATCAATAATTAAATCTCTAATCAATTATCAATTATCGTAATTGAATAACATATTCGGTTGAATCTAGCACCGGATAATAGAAATAAGTTTTGTTATACTATATGTTTTTATAATATAGTTGAAAATCAAGTTCACTTAATTGTGTGTGAGAATCAAACATTTTTCAGGTTGTTTTATGAAATTGAATTTGTTTCAGTTTTTTTATATTAACTTTATCGTAATGGATTGATGGGTTTAGTTTCCTTCTCTCATGCTATTTTAAAATTATTATATTCCAATTAAAAAATAAAAGAGGATGAATTTAGTCAACTTTTCAAACTAGCATGATTCAACATAACTCACTCAATTCTTTCCCTCTAAACAGAACGTGCATTGGTCAAAGTCATAGATTTAAAACAACCTCATTTCAATTTTAAGGTCTATGATACAAAATAAGAAAAATGAACATGAATATGGATTAGTACTTCGCAAAGTGGTATGGGCAAAGAATCATTCTATTTTGAACTAAAGGTTAAAATTATCAACCACTTTAATCAAAATTCATAAATGATTAAATTGTCGAAAATTTTAAAAATAAAGGACCAAAACGAATTTTAATAAATAAATAAATAAATGTTTTCATAATAAATTTAAAATAATTATCCTTCATATAACATTTTTTTATTTTTAATTTAATTGTTCTAATAAGTATTTCATGTTTAATAACTCTAAATACTAACTTTTCACTCTAAAAAAATAAGGTACACAAGTATTTTTTAATATAAAATATTTCAAAATCATATATGATATTTCATTTTATTCTCCCACCTCCACCAAACATACCTAATTCTATGCAACTTTCTCAACACAAATAATTTCAAAATAAAATAGACAGGTTAGGACAAGAAGAAGTGGTGTCTGAATTTGGCCCATTGCGACTAAAACTTCATCAATGCGTGGCATCCCAATAAATAACCACTTCACAACCTTTTTTTTTTACACATAACATTATCATATAATTTATGTATCCATCATCTTCAACACAAAGATTCTCTTCATTTCTTAAAAAAATTAACCAACAAGATTAACTCTCCCACCTCCCAAACATAAATATATTTCACAGACAAACATTTACACATGCACACATGCACATAAAGCCAACAACTTTACGTTTCACTCACTGGTGAGAAAAAGAGGTAACTTGACTAAGAACTTACTTTAATCATGCAAAGCTCCTTGACGCGAAAGATCTCTTCTTTCACGCTAACTGTAATTCACTGTAGCCAATTAATGAGAGCTGATACAAAAACCAAAGTGCCAAACTCAGTGCATATTAATGTGCTGGTTTGATTTCAAAACATGGTTGTGTTCACGTGCTTAGCCAAATCATATGTTTAAAGTGTGTTTGGTTAGGTTCATGAGTCCCTTTATTCTAAATTAATAACTGACATGCCTAGTGAATCAGTGTAATAGCTATGTTTGTAGTGAGAAACATAAGAACATGTGTTGGAGATTAAGTTGTGGTTAAATGGAGTGAGAAAAACGTATGACATGACGAAAACCAGTAGGGTTATGAACTAAGCATATGATAGGGCAGAGTTGGGGAAAAGTGAGAGGTTTTTTGTCAGACTAGGGTGAGGTTTGTGTGGGACCCTTTTTGGTGGATTCTGGTTTATACCTGAAACTGAAAGCTATCTCATAAATTCCCATGATGTTTTTAGTCTTCCCTTCTAGGCAGGACGGCAAGGCTTCTGATTGTGCTGCTCATTCTAATGGAGAAAAGTCCCAAACAATGGTCATCAAAATGCAGATCTGCTTTCTAACATTGACATCAAATGAGGTGAATCAAGGAAGGTAAGCCATGAATCTAGAAATTGAAGTGGGGCCCATGAAATATTGTGGTCATGTGATATGGGAAACTTTTTCAAAGGTTTCCAAAGATTAATTTATCAGATGATATACTATTAACAGTATTTGTTTAAATAGCATAGTGTTTATTCAGAACACCACTATTTACTGTTCATAATCAGAATTTAATTTTGGAAGAATCGAAGTTCTATCTTCATTTTGACAGATTACTGAAAAAATAGGTCAAATTTTGATTTTTGAAAAACTGAATTCTGAATTATTTTTTCAAATTTCAAAGAAATTTGAAATTATGAAAACTTTTAAAGATTATAAATACACTCGTAAAAATAAATAATATTTTATATATAATTTTAAAATTTATTTTGCAATAATTAAAACAAATTGTTAAATTAAGTTAATATTAAACTTTTGTTAAAAAATATTAAATTATTTGATAATAAAATTTAAAAATTAATTTAAATTAATGATTTGAGAGTATTTATAATTAATGTATATATTAATTATAAAATTTGTGGAATTAAATTTGTTACAATATCTTGTTTATAATTGATGTAAGATATACACTTTGTTAAATGTAATAAATATTTAACATTTGAATAAATATATTTAGTTTGGGTTTAATGACATTTGTCAAGTTTATTTTATTGAAATAAAAATAATAAAACAGTATTTAAAACAAAGAAAGAAAACTGTTCTAAAATGAGAAATAGAATATATTAATTTAAATTATTAAAATTTTACAAATTTATTAAATATTGTTAATATTTTAATAAATATGTTGAGTTAATTATATAATATATTAAATAATGAAATAACATCTTAGAATTATTTTTCATTTTTTAAGTAGTATAGTATTTTGGAAAAACATTACTTTTTTATGCAATGAAACTTTGTGATTTAAAATTGATGATATTTTAAATTTTTTAATAATGATAAAATTATTTGATAATAAAAATTAAAAATTTAATTTCTAATTTAAAATAATTATTTAAGTTAATATTGTAAATATATATTTATTTAAATGTATTAGAAATTTTGTTTTCATTACTGAAATAATTTAAATTGAAAAACTTAAAGTAAATATTAAAGGTATGATTTATTTAAATGATAATAAAATTCATAAATTCAAATTAGAACAAATGAATCAATAATACCTACAATAGATAAATAAATTTATAAATTTATTAACAATAAAAGACATATTAATTATATAATAGTTTAAATAAAATTTATCAAAAATAATATTTAAAAAATTAAATTTTACATAATTTCAATTTTTTAAGAAAAAGTTGAAAGACTAAGTTAAAATTCAGTCTCTAAAAAACCGAATTATGTCATATCTATTATAATAATATGCCAAAATGAAATTACTTACCATGAAGAAGTGAGCATTAAAAATAAAACTCTATTGTTTGAATAAATATTACGATTACTGTGTCATCTGGAAAATATTTTTTGGGAACTGTGCTACTTTTGAAAAATATTTTGTGATATGGAGAAAGATATATGTGTAGCAGACACCTGCAATCCCACTCTCATTCTCCCACCCAAGGAAGTGTTTATAGTGTTGTGGCCATTTAATGCAATCATGGCTTCGTTGCCCTAATTGAAGTGAGTTTCTGCTTTGCTTTTCTTACAAATTTATCCTCATATTTCTTCTACCATAAATCTTAGAATTAAGATATGGTTATAATCAATAGTTATATTTTAATGATATTTTTGGATTATTAAGAATTTTAATTATAATCTAAGTTATTTATCGTTAAAAATAATAACTAATATTATATATCTAATTTACGTCAAAACTAAACTTTAAACTATTAAATTAAAAAACAAAAACCCTATCATATGTGTCAACCATTATATGTAAACTCTTAAGACTAAATTATTAAATTTTTTATTATATTCATTATATAACTATATTTGTGTTTAATTTAATTATATTTGAGGTGATATATATATTTTCCATTCTTTTTTTCTTCCCTCTCCATCACCATTGGTTGGTGGAGTGTGATGTCTTGAAGTGCTACTAGTTGTTCACTCAAGTCAATAATTACTTTTCATCTTTCGCTTTTCACCATAACTTGTACGCAAAGTGCTAAGCAATTATATTATTTATGTCTAGCTAGGCTCCTAGCTCTATAGATACTTTGCCCCTTCTACAACAATTTCACTTAAATACTTTATTCATCACTGTCACCCCATCTTTTCACCTTTTTTTAAAGAAAATGGAGATTTTCATTCAATATTAGGTTTAGGTTTAGGTTTCAGTCACTTTTTTAAAACTCATTTGTACCCCAGATGAGAAAAGAAATTGGTCATTTACACTGATAAGTTTCTAATTTTGTTAGCTTCCATTACGTTATTAAAGTATAAATAATTATAAATAAAAAGAGAAAAATTAAAAAAATACCTTTTAATACAACAAATACCTTTTTTTCTTTTAATATTGACAAGAACAATTTTTGAAATGTAAAATTTTTTTAGTGGTGCAAAATATTTTTGGGTGGAAAGCACCGGAATAGCAATGGCTTTTGTATTTCCACCAAATTTCTCTTTCTTTTCTTTTTTGTATTGAACTTTCAACCAATTACAACCAAGCAAGTTGTTCCAAATACTTGAGTTCGTAAGCAATTATTCTGGTCAGATTTTAAAAGAAGAAAAACTATCGTCTTTTCATCAAATATGAGCATTTTTCATAATGTCAACTACGTCTTCTTTGTATTAACAGTGTTCAAAACTAAACTAAACTATTTTGAACAGTTAAAAGGCTATAAAAATGTTGACTACGACATTGATATTACATGACTAACAACTTTAAAATGTTTTATTTTTAGATTTAATCACTTTTTTAATGTTATTTATTTATTTAATTCCATTACAATATTAATAAATAATTCATTTTTATTTTTAATTTTAAAATCTATTCGATTTGATCCCTCCATTCAAATTGATTTAATAATAATATTAAAATTTACAATTAGCGAAGGTTTTAATAGTAATCGATCACAGTTTTCGACTTTTAATATTTATTTTTTAATTATTAAATAACTATTTGTAATTATCATTAATTAGTGATGGTTTAAAACCCTCACCAATAGGCTATAATAATAACGATGTAAGCTAGTGATGATGAAAAGAATCAAATTGTTTCCATTTAAAAAACGATAAAATCGCACTGATTCGAAAATAAACAAATTAAATTGATAATTTATTAATAATAAAATAAAAAATAATGAAATCATATAATGTAATTAAACCATTTTTAATATTAAGTGGAATAGGAGTAGTGTTGGTGAAAACTAAACCCTAAAGTTAAATAATATCTTTTTAAAAGAATGTTTTGTTGAAAGTATGAATTTGTTTTCAATAATGTGTTAAACATGATGTCATTACATGAAATTTATTAGAAAAAAAAAGTATGATTATGGTGAATTAAACCAAAATATAAAAGAAAAAAAAAAACCAAAAGGTTTATCCTTATGTTAAAAAACAACAAAACAAAGAAAATCAAAATTGAGAAATATAAACCCCTTCATTATTCTTTATCGTAATACCCACTCTATTAAGTTTTTTAGCAGTTTTGAGAAGCATCCTTCCTTAATCTCTCTGATTTTTTAGAAGTCTAAATACACCCTCCTAACTCAACTGAATTACTATGGAATCCTCGCTCCACTCAATCAACCAAGTATTTAGAAACTAACTTACATTGCTCCTCAAATTTAGAATAAAGAACCTGAGTAAATTACGCCCCTACAACATGTGGCTACAGTCCCACAAGACAAGAACCAATAGCAGTTCAATGCAAATCATAAGGGAACGAAACCCCTAAACTTTCAAATGAGCAGCCACCGTAGAATCAAACTTAACCTTGACAAAATCATGAGAAACTATTCTAGTGGTTTTTCAACAATTATAGAAGCATTTTTATGTCATGTACTAAGCTTGTAGTGTGATTGGATCAGATTATCATGATTATCAGAGTCTAATTTAGAAGTCTCCTCGTCTAGTATATTCACCCACCTTTTAAAAACCAAACTCTGCATAGAAAGAGTCAGATCATATAGTCAAGTCACCCTTAGGAAAAATATGTTGTATTTGCTAAACATTCTGAACTGGAGAGACCTGCTAGACTTGACATCTTTTCTAAACTATCTTCATGATCATAATCATTATTAGAAGCGACAACATTATCTCTTAAAGAAAATGGTTTAGAGTTATTACCAGTAATAATATTAACAACATTAATTATCTCTATATGTAGTTTCACATTTTTCCTCCGTTGTCTTAAGTTGGATTTAGGAACATAACATCATTTAGACTTTATTTGTTATCAAGCCTATAACTTTGAAAATAGTGTCTACAAGCATATAACATAATGACGAATATTTTATATAAACTAAAATTATTTTAGAAGTGAAGTTTGTAAATTTTTATATACTAAAAAATAAATTGTCTAACTATATATATATTTATGGAGTAACAATTTGATGACAGAGTAATATAATATTTGATAACTAATAACAATTATATACGTTTTAATTAATTAAAATTATATTTGTAATTTTAACTAACCTAAAATTAAATTATGTCTCCTTTATAAAAATATTTTAAATACAATTACTAGATGATACAAATGAATAACAATTATCTTAAATAATATGTAACATGATTCTTTTGCTTACTTTATGTATATTCTTTATTATTCGTATTCTTTTGATATGATTTATAATTCATATTACACAAATTTTTAGTATTCGTCACCTTAATTCAACACTCATTGCACAAATATAAATAAATAAATAAATAAATATATATATATATATATATATATATATATATATATATATATATATATATATATATATACAGAGAGAGATAATTTATTTTTTTTAAATATAATAAAAAAAAATTTATAAAATATATATTTTATATTAAATATATATATA
>Ga0099824_1007626_pt1 | contig 14242 bp, 5 predicted proteins | sample SiratrowhiteBW_FD_76837 | JGI IMG/M metagenome (GOLD analysis project Ga0099824, IMG submission 76837) | Root nodule microbial communities of legume samples collected from California, USA - Siratro white BW | ecosystem: Host-associated > Plants > Roots > Nodule | place: USA: California...
TAAAAAATAATATAATAATTATAAAAATAAAAATATAATTTTTTTTTATCTTTTTTTTAATTTCTTTTTTAATTTTTTTTTTTTAGATTTTCAAGTCATTCGTTATATTTTCTTTTATCACAAACCGCATTGTAGAAAATAACAAAGATGAGGACAATTTGAATATATTATATTGTATTTCTGAGTAATTTTATTTTTATTTTTTTTCTGTGGCTTTCGTGTATATGTTTTTGGCAGTCATAGGAGATCTTAGTTTAATAGTTTAATCTTTATTGGCTATAGAAGTATAATGGTATGTTTTATTTTCGAATTAGGATTCCTAAGTAAGTTAGAATCTTGTAAGGATTTGAGTTAAGAAGAGTTAAGGAGAGTTGATAGTTTTTTTGTTTAATTGATTTGGATATGGATATAGAATTGTATTTAATTCTGAAGTTGGATTGAAATAATAACAATCATATGAGATATAGAATTATGAAATTTAAAGTTACAATAAATTGTAGAGATTGGATGATTATAGTATTTAATTTTGACTTTTGAAATCATTGTTGATGAAATGATGTATTTGAAGTAGTTATAATTTGATGTGGTATGTATGTTATAATTAGTACTTGTAGTAAGATTTGGATGCACTATGTACCTTATAGTTAATACTTGTAATAAGATGATGTAAATAGAATGACTAATTTCATGTGTAATTGTTTGAGTTATAGTTTGCATAAAGATTGACTCAAAGCATATGGCGATACAAGATGGTCTACCTTGACCAGTTCATCTGTCTTCAAAGCATCTAATAGCGTGTTTACTTTATATCAAATCGTTACTTTCATCATCTGGCATCAAAGATTTTGTCTTTTTGAAGTCTTGAGTTCAATTGTAGGAGCACTATTCACGTGACTTGTCCCCTAATTTAGGCCTGATTTATTGAAGTTAATTATGAAAATTATTTTTGCTTAATATCTCCTATCAACTATTTTAACAAACTAATAGTTGAGAATTTACTAAGAGAAACTTTGAGTTGTAATCAATGTTAATAATGAATTTCTAATTGTAGATATAGGTTGATGTTTGTCAACATTTTAATTGAACTACATTAATTTCTCTATGTGTTGTCTTCCTTACTAATTAATCGTCTAGTTATTTTTTATGGTTTTTTCCATTATTATTTCTTATTCATTTGTGTTTGTAAAGAATATAGTGAGTTTGTTTGAGTTATTTCTACAATAATTTGATTGTGTGAACTTGAGTTTGGAATGTTCATGTTAAGCTAAATTAATGTTTTACATTGACTTGGTATTACTTGTTGTTTAAACTTGTAAAACAAGTTGAATTGGTAGAAAAAAAATGTTGGTAAGTTTGGTCAGGTTCTAAGTTGCTGCATAATTTTGACTTCTAATATAATTTTACCTAGGTATTTTTACTCAAGCAAAAATAAAACAAAAAAAATTGTTTCTTTTATATTGCTTTATCGCTTAAGTTACAAAACTTGTTAATTAAAGAAGTGTTATTATTCAAGCGAGAACAAAACAAAGAAGAACACTTGTTCTTTATATGGTTTTAACTTAAACAACATTTTTGTGATGAGTTTTCATATCCATACTTGCAATATATATAAAGATAGGTACCAAAACATGTATTAATAATAAATTATGTGTTGCTCATGTGACTCTTTTATGATTGTTGTTATCATTTTGTCAGTATTCTTATTCTTTTATGAATGTAGTTGCCTTTTATGAGTATTATTGTCTTTGATGACATTGTTGTACTTTTATGAGTTTATGAGTGTTATTGACTTTGATGACATTGTTATACTTTTATGAGTATTATAATAAAAATATATCGAAATATATAATAACTAGAGGTCGTGTATTAAGCACGAGACTCATCAAATCATCACATAAAAAGAATATTCTAATTTTAAAATATCATAATCATATATATTAAAAATATGATGTAATTTGAAATAATATGAGATATTATGTTATAGTGTTATATAATAGATGTTAAAAGAGATGAGAACATTGTAAAGTGTTTCAATAAATCAGGTATTAGTCTTTGTTAAAAAGTATTTTAATACCAATCTATAAAAAATGTTAAGTGTGAGAATAAAAAAATTGATAATTTAATTTTAGATGTTATTATAAATTAAAATAGACGTGATAATTTAATTTTGCATAACTTTAATTCATGATCTAGTATATTATGAAAAAATATTAAAAACTATTCTAACTCTCCTTCAAAAAGTTTTACTAATATAAAAGATAATAATTAACCTTGTCATGAATAGAAAATAAAAAAAGACAAATTTACAAGTACCTTTTAAAAAATATATATATACAAGATTTTCTTCTCTCGAATCTTTATGAAAGTAAAGGATTTTTTTTTTCTTCCAATTCAACAATGTACACAGAAGCAAATAAGATGTTAGTATATCACATTTAACCATAAAGACTTGTATAGTCAAGTGCTCTTATAAATGGTATTTTTAAAAATTACACAACAATCACACCAATATAATAAAGCTAAAAAAATCTCTCTATCATCATTTTCTTAACATGCACAAGAAAAACATAAACAAAGAATAAAATTAAAAAGAGAACAATCAATTTGAAAAAAAAAAATTAATATTTTAAACCATGAATGAATTTTAAAAAATGAAAAAAAAAAGTAAAATTATGATGATTATGGAAGAATGAAAGCTAGGTATTATATTACATGGAAGTGAGGGACAAGGCATATGACAATGATGAGGTAAGTGTAGGTAGGACCTCTCACTTCACTCCACTCTCATTATATACTATCATTGCCCTCTGCCACACCTATTTTATTTCACCCTTTCTCTTTCAAATTCAATTTTCATAAATACTTTTCCTTCCAAATACCATTTTCACAGACTTTTCAATTTTTCAGGAGATAAAATCCAACCCACATTCTTAATTTTTTTAAAAAATCAATTTTTTTTAAATAAAACTTTATTTAACAGGAAAATCTGAAATAATCCAATGATTAAAAAATTGGGCATTGATGGTGAGAGGACAAAGGGCAAATAAGTAATTTCACATACCCAAATTTGTTGTCGTGGGACACAGCAGCCGCCACAGCCCGCATTTCGCGGGCTACAAACATCGTTCCTGTCTGCCTTCACCGTTTTGGCGCCAACTCGCTTTGCTTCAAAATTTCACGGGCAGTTCGGGCAGCACGTGACCCAAACCGCGTCATCACAGCCAAAATAATAGTAATAAAATACTTAAAATATTGTAAGGGAAGGAAAACCGGTAACTCAAATTCATAGATTTGAATATTTTTTATTAAAAAATTATTTTTATTGAAGACCGAAATATTAGTGTGATAATGAAGGCACTCTTTACACATTTTATAGTTAGTATTTTAATGAAGAGTAATAGTGATCTTCATCCCCACCTTTAGACTTAGTTATAATTAGTGGAAATTTATATTTTTTATTCTCTTTTATTTATTTAAAAGTAATTTTAAGGTTCCATAGTAAAAAAACAGAAAATGGGAAGTAATTAATTTGGGAAAAAATGAAAATTTTGATTTTTTGTTGGATAGAGAAGATAGCATCTTTGAGAAGGAAAAAAGAGTTACACGTCATGAGGGTGCTATTATGTTGATGTTGGGTTCCAAATTTAGAATATTTGATATGCTTAGGATTCCTTAGAGACCCATGTGTAGGTGTCTCTAGTACTCTCTTTCTTTCATGCATTGGATTCCTTCTCCTCTTCTTCTTCCTTCCCCATTTTTCTCTTTCTTCATTTTTCTCCTCCAATTAATACTTAACACTTAATACTCTTCACTTCTTTTCTTCAAATTTTTTATTATTATCATTATTTGCTTTGTGTATGCCATACAATCTCCAATTAAATGCACCTTGGTATCATGTTTGTGTGTACCATATATTCCACCTACTACCCATATGAAGTCATTTCCTTCAAAATTCAAACTAGTCTCATTTTGTCCATACAAAATGAAAAAAAAAAAACAATCTTTGAAATGTAATATTAAAAAAAATACTAAAGTTGAATTTTTTTTCAATATTTACTCTAATTTAGAAAGCCATGCAAGCTTGTAAGAATTAAGAATATACTTAAATATGTTTGGCTGAATGAAGGATCAATTGGGGTGTGAAATTTTGGTTAGATTATACTTTGGTTACAACTTTTGCATGAGAAATTAAGTGATCAATCAAAGTCTATTATTCATACATGCATATGTAATATTGCATGATCTAAGGGGTGTTTGTGGTGCATGGTAGTAGTTGGTGTTGTAGTTATAGGGAGAAAGGTAGAGTGGTAGAGGATGGACCAAGCTATGGAAGCTAGAATCCATGGTGACAAGTCACAGTCACTGCAAAATGGTGGCAGAGTTAGGGTTCCTGCATTGTCATACCACACTATATGTCAAAACCCTCTCTGCAAACTCTGTACTTCTACATTCATATTTCCTCTTCACAACAAAACTTTTTAAACTCTCTTCTATCATTTCTACTACATTGCAATTTTCTCAACATTTTTTTTTTCACAGAAAATACTTATAAACATATACTTGATGTATCAGTTACTCTCTGTCAAATTGTGAAGATGGTATAAGTTAAATTCTCAGATTTTTTACATTATGTAACAGTAGATATATGTGATTTTTTATTTTATCTTTGGCAGCAACTTAGGTGTCTTATTTTTTTTTTCATATTTTTGAAAAAATATGTAACTCTTGAACCAATTTTAAATGTTATATATTATGTTAGTTTGAATAATACACTAGATATGCTTTCAACTATATGAAAATGAAAAATGTAAAACTTATACAGACTATGAATTGGATCAAAATTACAATTTTTTAAAAATATATGAAGAGTGAAGTTATAAAATAAAATAAACCCGAAATGTAAGACTTGAAAAAAAATAACCGTATTAAAATTTAACCTATTTTTTATTACTATATTTCATTTGGTTATTTAATTACTTTGATTAGTTTCCCCTCTTATTTGTGTAAATTGTGACTTATGTTTATTGTATACTTTGTTTTTTTATAAGTGAAAACTGATGAGTCGTGCAAACCGAAAAGGTCACTCACAAATGATAAAGCGCTGAGTAAAAATAACATAATGTTTTTATAAAATGTATATTATTTATATAAAATGTTTACATTTGAGAAATCACATTTTTTCAAAATAATTTATTAAAAGTAGAATTTAAATCTAAATCAATTTTACAAACCGGCTTGTAAAATAAGATTTGTATCCATTTATAAATTATTAAAATATTTCATCTTTAGTTGATATCGGATCTCCAAACTTGTGTGTAGGACTATATTATTTAAAGGTGATTCAATAATTACCTGATAGCGGACCCTCAATAACCATTCGTATTAGGAAAGGTTCTAATATCATATCAAAAAATAAAATTTAAACTTAACTCAACCTTACAAACCGGCTTATAAAAAAAGATTTACACTCATTTACAAACTACTGAAATACCTCATCTCTAGTCAATGTGAAATTTTCAACATACGGTTAATTTTGATCCCTACTACTTCTCACCAAATTCAAAAATAAATATAAATATCATCATTTATCAATTTTATTCCACTAAAAATTCATTAATATTTAAGAAAAATAATATCTATATAGAAATCAATGAAACAAATTCAGTTTATAATAACTTCAATTACATGAATGTTTCTTGAAATCCAAGTAATGATTACAAAGATCTAAAACTAACATAATCAAACAATATAAAAAATCAGTCAAGAGAATAACTTTTTTGAATTAACTTAATCAATAATAACTCAAATACAAGCAGAAGAATTGAAAGTTTTCTTGAAGTAGAAAAATAAAAACATTTATTCTAAAATGAAAGATATAAGAATTGAGTGACAGATCATAGAAAATTTTGAAAGGGAAAAAGAATTAGGTAGAACTAAGAAGAAAAAGAATTAATGAAAGAATAAGGAAGAGAAGAAAGAAAAAAAAAATCCAAAAATCTCCGAATAATTTACAATTTTCAGTAAAAATGACATTTGAAAATTTCAATAAATGATTTGACCATGATTTAGCATGTTAACTAATTCCTTAATTTAAATAAGCTCATGTGAAAATAATTTCCACACTTTATTTAACTTTAAAACTAACAACAATTGTGATTTCTTTTTGTTCAGAATGTCAATTTTAATATTTTCAATTTTGACAATAAAAATGTAAAAAATATAGAAGGATTAAATTTATGCAAAAATAATAAGTTTTAGAGCTAAAATAAAACTTCGTCGGTTTTTAGATTTTTATGATTAAATTTAAATAACAACAAACAACATGTGACTTTAAGAACTATACAAACTACTTTAAAGATGAATATTGATAACATTAAAGTTCATTTTAAGAGAAATCAGTTTTAAGAACAAAAAAAACTAATCAAATAACATCATGGAAATTAAAGTTAAATTGAGAATATATATCATGAACAAAACCAAGAGAAATTCAAGAATTAAGTATCTAATGAAGATAAATCAAATAAGTGATTAAAAAATAAATATACAACACGGAAAACTCAAAGAATCGATAAATGAAGCTAATAGACATAAATATGAACACACATATTTTATTAGTCTTTTTTATCGGTGTTAAAAATTCTACCTTTTTTTCACCTAAAAAATAACATATATTTCCTTTTGTATATACCTAATTAATTATTTTTTACGTAATAAACTATACATGAATCATTGGTCTACATGTCTCACATGTAAAACTACATTTCCAGTACATAATTTTTCTCTCAATTAGTCAATCACATGTCCTTGTTGGACTCTGTATAAGAAAAAAAAAACTTATCAATATGTTCTATATTTCTCAACTCTTATATTTACTGATAATATTAATAATATTTATTATTTTTCAAAATAAATTATTTCTACTGATCCAAGATGAACTCCTTCTGCAAGTAAGTAGTAATAATATATATTCAGAAATGCCAACAAGGGACGCAAACGTTTGTGGCAGAAAACACAATAAATGCTAAATTTTGCTACATAATCTTTGCCTTGCACTCAAACATAATGCTTTTAATTTTCTAGCTAATTAAGTACAAGAATAAAAATCCTACGCCCACCAAACCAAACTACTAGTAAATAAATAAGTTCCAATTAAAAATATTGTTATCACATGAATTTATAGATTTTTATCATGAAACACTTTTATTCATTGATAAATTTATATAATCACACAATTAAAACTCATAATATATGAACCAAATATTCATAGAGTAAAAGTACAATTAAAATTAAGATAAAATGACGATGAATTAAATGTAAATTACAAATTTAAATGTGAAACCCTAAACCTAAACTATAAGCCTCACGTTAAATAAAAATAAATAAATAAAAGAAGAAGAAATATAAAGTTAATAATTTAAGATTTTAAATTAAAATAATGTTGTAATATTTTATTTAAATTTGTTTATGATTGATTGATGTTGAATCTGTCCATAAATGTGTCTTCTTATGATGCTTCAATGTTGAATCCTTCTTATAAACATTAAGATAAATTCATTAATCATGTCAATAACAGAAGTTTAGAAAACAATTTTATAACACTACTAATAGTTAGTGAGTAAGATTTATTGAACAATAGAGCACATATTTTTTTTTTTTTTTTTTTTTTTTTTTTTTTTGATTTTTTTTTTTTTTTTCCCAAAAAAAAAATATTTTTCCTAAAAAAATTTTTAAAAACAATTAATTATTTTTAAATAAAATTTTTTTAAAAATAAAGCACATATTTTTTTTTTTTTTTTTTACTTTTATGTCTTTGGATATATACTTTTTGGTCCCCACAAAAAGAACATGTAGCTCCAAAAACTAGTTAAGAACTTTGACGATATTGACAATCACAAGATGCAAAAACAAAATTCAGTTCATGATGAACATTATAATAATTCAGGAGTTGCATCTTTAACGAAAGGGACTGTTTGGTTAGTTCCAATTTGAAAGCTACAAAAGTGTTACTTTCTAATTTCTCTCATGAAAATCGATCACTATTATCAATTCATGCACACTCGTGTTTATTTTTTTAATTTATTATTATTATTATTGGTTGAAATTGATTAAAACCAATGATTTTTATGTATTTCATTTCTTATTTAATGATTTGTTTTTGTTTTTTTACGGGTCTTTATAAATTTAAAGTAATCAAAGAAAGTTTGTTTGAAATAAAGTGATGTTAGCATTTTTTTTTTTTTCTTATACAATATATATTATTACTACCAAGTGCCAATTGAATTTGTTGATACATAATATCTATTCAGAAACTTAATTGGATGATAATATAGTAAACAACATGAGAGCATTTAATCACTTATCATTTAAAGATGAATATTAGTTTGTGTTTATTAAAATTTAGTAAAAAGAGATACATTTTAAAAATAATAGCTTCGATGATGTTCGTTTTTAATCTAATTTTTTTTTTTGGTCAGAAATAAGGTACGAATAGCCTATTTTAGAAGTACAAAAAGAGTTGAGAAATTGAATTTTTCAACATTCTAAAGAATATATTCCCTACAAATTTAACTATAAGAAGGGGACAAATCATGAACATTAAATATAAATAAAATTTATCTGTTTTCACCTTATTTAAACATCATGCAAAAAAAAAATCCATCAGTTGATTGAGATTTTATTTTTTTATTTTTGATATCGAGTTCCACTAAATGATACTCTGAAAACAAATACAAATGTGATTGGTAAAATTAAATGATATTCACTATAACTTTCTTATTTAAAAGTAATTAATTTATTTATACCCGAGTCTGAAAAAATTATAAATTTAAAATAAATAAATAAATAAAATGGTTTAGGAACCCAAGTAAAGAAAAAAATCCAATTATTTTTTTAGGGTTTATTTTTATTCATCGAGTCCATAGAATAGGACAATAAATCCTTTTTTTTTTTTACATTGTTTCTCAAAAGTTTAACTAAGTTCTTTGAATCAAACTCAAATTATATATTCTAGATAAGCTAAAACCAATTTTCACTAAATGCTAAAATGCATAACACATTTTCCCCTGCATTTGAGTACAAATTATATTTTTCTCAAGCTCATCTTAAGCACAAGATCAACCCAAATGAAGAAGCAAAGCTGAAAATTTTTATTGTTTCTTAAATAAAAAGAATCCAAGAATGTTGGTTTCCCTATCCACATACAAGTGATGAAGTAACTGCTGACATCATGGCTCCTAGCACAAGCTATTTTTTTGAACCTAATGGAATTTAAATTAGGGTTAATGAATGAATGTGGACAAGTAGAAGCACATTACAAGGTTTAATATTTTAGTCATACCTATCTAATTTGGCATTTTATTAAGAGTGTGATTTCATAAATAAATGTAACTAAAACACAAATCTCATTAGATAAAAGGGGTGCTTCCTAGAAGGAAGCAAGGGGCAAAGTCAAAAGTGATATGGATGAGAAAATTTTATTTTTTTACTTATTTTTTTCCTTAATTTTTTAAGGAAAGCATCATTATGTGGTACCCATTTGTGCCATGATGGTAGAAAGAAACCCCAATTGCAAATCCAATTCTAAAATGACCACAATGTGACAAAGTAAGAGCTATCTAAAATGACCACATTTTACTACATCTTTACTATGTGCTTTCTCAAAAGAACCCTAATCCCTAGAAACCCTTTCTCATTATTCAACACCAAAGAGAACCTCACATTAGGTAAGCTCTTTCATCATCATCATCATCAACAACAACAACTTTTAAACAAATCCCTTGTATCATGTCCACTCCTTAAACTAATAAAGATTCTTATCAACATGCAAGGCCAAAAATCTCATCCACACAAATCATCACAAATCTAATTAATACCCAAAATCATGCAAGCACTAAGGATATGCAAGAGGGTCAATGAGATTGTTTGCTATGCTTAATCAAACCATTCATTTTTTGAAACAGGGACAAATTGCATAGGATTCTAATCATCCTGTGTACTTGCCTTAATTATTTCCACTTTTAATTATCTGAGGAGTGCTATGACCTTGGCTGTTGGGTGCAAGGGCAAGCTAAAGTGGGTGGGGCATAGAACAAGATTAAAGCAAGAGTTTTGCAGAGGGTGTAAAAGGGTACTTGGAACAAAATTCATTTTAATTTGTCATCATCTATCAATTTGTGCAATGCCATTTTACACTTCTTTTAAAGCAAAGTGTTTCCATAATCAAAATAGTAAAACTAATTTCTCAAAATTTATCACTATATTTTTTTCCAATAGATTCTTCTATACATATGCATATAATAAGATAATCAAACTTGTATACATTATTTTAAAGAGTTCAACTATATGTCAATTATACCACTAATTTATCAACAATTTTTTGGCATTAATTAAGGTTTATGAAAATTCACAATTTTTTTGTGTACCCCCATGATCTTAACTATTGAAAAGATTTTTCTTTTGCGTTGGTAAGGTAGCTTTAGACAATTTGACCCACCATGTACAATATAACACGCTTGTGTTTATGACTTTTGTGTATGGGGCTTAGTGGAGAAAAAACTATTGAGTTGAAACCTAGGAACCACAAGAAGTAAAAAGGAGTACGACTCTTTTTAAAAAAAAAATAATAATAATTATTCTTAGTGTAGTTTTACAGTAATTATCTATAAAAATTAATAAACTTGGTCATGATGATTTATTATTAAGCAATATTACCTTTTTTTAATGTTTTTTATATCTAGTATATATAAATATAGATTATTTATATAAAATATTTGTATTAAACATAAATATATTTGAATTGATGAAAGATTCTTTTTTAGGAAAAAAAAAATGAACATATGCTTATTTCTCAAAAAATAATTGCACATTTTTTGATATTCTAACATACATCACCCTTGAAGCAAGTGTTTCTAATTTCTGCATAATTTGCATATTTGAATATGAATTTGGATTAAAGCTCAAATCTTTGATGCAGTTCCAACCACAAGAAAAACAAATCATCCGTTTGGAGTGGGATTTCTCAAGAATATTTGAGGCATGGTGGGAGCAGAACAAAAGAGAGAAACATAATTTATGACACAGAGAAAGAATTGAGTCAGAAAAAGTTTCTTCTTCTGCTGAAGAGTTCAGATTTTGGAGTAAGAAGGCCCGGCATGTCACATTAGTACATTTTCAGGGGATGAAAAATTTTCACCAAAATTTTGTTAAACTTTTATCTCCAAAACTCCCACTTCTGCACCCATGTGTGTGACAGTTTCACATTAATGTAAATAAAAAATTAGCATGGAAATATTAGGTCCTAAGAATTAAGCCCTTTTGGTCTAACACACCAAACAATTAGGTATATCCATTTGCACATGAGATGGAGCAATAAAAGCAGAGAAGAACCAACCAAACTAACCCAAAAAGGGAAACTATAGCTGCACCAAACTACAACCACACCCTCTTCAAAAGGCTAAAACTTGCACAAAAACAGAATCTTCACTCACAGCACAAAAGGGCCACACAGTGAAAGCACAAAACCCCAAAACAAAAACTTACACAAGTCATGTTTGTCAAGTGTTAAGCCTTCTCACTCAGTCACTATTGGAATCCCATGATTTCATTTCACCCAAATAGCAGCAAAATCTCAAGATATTTAAAGCTTCTCATTGATGAAAAAAAGAGTAAATAAACTACATCATAGCCTCTAACAAAAACTCAAACCAAAAACTACAGAATCCTCCTTTCTAACTCCTACCTATCATTCCCTTTTTCCTTCATACTTTATACACAAGTTCTTGTTTCTCAGCCTAGGAAAAAAGAAGAAAGAGCAATTACAAACATTCAGAACAAAAAAATTCACCTCCCTAAGAATAAAGCAAGCAATTTCAACCATTCATGAACTCACAAACACACACCATTTTTGTGTCTGCAATATCAACCACTGATCTTCTCATCACGAACAGCTAAAATTACTCACTTCATCATATACATATATATGTAGAAATTGAATTTTGAGTTCCAAATAAAAGTACACTACCCAAATCTCTTTCTTCTAAGACCTTTTGTTAGTTGAATGAAGTCCAATCATTTGGCTTTATGGCACTTGAACACACTCTCCAAGTCAGGTGGTGTGAAGAACTCTCTCACGCCGCCACTTCCGCCGCCACACCTGGTCGGAGGTCTGCACTTTCGCGGCGCCGGCGGGCAGGGCAAATTGTCGGGTATCCTTGATTCCTTAGCTGTTGGTGTGGTGGAAAGTTCTTCACCATTGTCGTCTTTGTTGTTGTCACCGCCATTGACGCGTTTTGTGTTGATGGGTTTGAGAGACCGAACAGCGATTCCGGCAATTACCCACTTCTTGGATTCTGATTCCAGGTCCGAATGAGAGAACCCCATGTTGGAAAAAAGAGGGAAGAGAAGAACCTTGGGTGAAAGGTTTCAGCTTTTGGGTGAAGAAGATGAAGAAGGGGGAATAAGAGAAAAGGGTTTTTCAGGTTTTGTCTTGAGAGATCAAAAGGAATGAAGAAAAGAAAGGGGAGAGGGATAATAATAAAAGGGTGCTGTGTGAGACTTGAATCTGAGTTTTTTTCGTGGGAAAATATGAATTTTCCGAGAAAAAGAAGAAGAGAATGAGAGAGAGAAAGGGGGTGCCCGGGGTTTTACGGGCAGAACTAAGGTGAGGTTTTGGCGCCAAAATTTCATTGGTTTGGGCAGCAACGGCTCTTTTTCCCGCCTTTGGTTTTTGGCGGAATTTCCAATTTTACCCTCTTTTGTTTTAGTTTTATTTATTTGTTTAATAAGTTTCTAGGGAGTGATGCTTTTTTTAGACACTGTAACACGAAAACCAGGAATGAGAGTCATACGACGTCGTTTGATACGCAAACCTATTTTTTACATTTCGTACTGGTGGGACGTGTGAAGTATTAGTTAATAATAAACAAATTTATAATTTAGTTTTACTTTAAAATTTTATTATTGCTTCTAATTATTTATTTATTTTTTAATAAATTAAAACTTTAATTTTTATTTATTTTCCAATCAGTAATTTTATTTATTATACATTGTGTTATGAATCATTTAATTAAAATAAAAGATACAAAAAATATGTAACATTGAAAATTTAACCAAAACTAATGTCAGGAATATATAATTGATTTTGAGTTTAATACATTTTAAATATTTGGCTACTGCATGAAAAAATGTATCTAAAATGTTTGAGTTTAATCTAAACTAATTTTTAATTAAAATTAATCTTGTAAATTAAATTACTATAAAACTGGTTTTGCAGAGGATCAACCAAAGTCCAAAAGGATATACTGTGTCACTGAATTGCACGTGCATCTGCCAACTAACTAGGAAATCCAATCACTCAATTCAAAGCAAAAGATCATGTTAATAATAATAATAATAATAAGTGGTCATATTAAAAATTATCATAGTTATAAATTACCATACTATTCACTACAAAGAAAAAAAAAAAAGAAAAGGTGAGAAGTCTTCCTTTGAATTTTTTATTTTTATTTTTGTACATGGAGCACAGCCAAAATGACGAATATAAAAAATATATTCAGAAATTACACAAATAGAGAATAGGATAATTGTAAAATCAGAAATAAAGTAAATATAGAATAAAGGTGGGGAAACAGATTAAGATATAAAAATATAAAATAAGAGACGTACCAAAAAATAATTGTTCAACAAGTCATTACATTTATAATGTTTGACTTATGCTCATTATTGTGTTTCCTAATTAATTTTAGTCCGACAAAGAAAATTATCTGACACCTTATTTCAATGTTTACATGTCTTCAAAATGAGTAAACTTGAATTATATTTAGTTCTATATCGAAAACTATATAGATAAAAAAAAACACTTAAAATTGATTAAAACTATTTTTTCTTTATAATTTTAAAAAACCGAAAGATTTTATTTGGAGTTACACAGTTTACCTTCAAAATTGTAAGATTTTAATAGTTTTTTTCTAACATCTGATTAACACCAAATTAAATTTGTCTTTAGCAAATTGTGAAAAAAAATTGTTGCAAACTGTTCTTTAAGTTTTTTATTTAATTATAATAATAAAAAAATAAATTATTAAATAAACAATTTATCTCATATTTCATTATTTTCATTCTCTTTATGATAATAACAAAATTACACAAAAAAAAAATATTTTTTATTTTTAAATTGTTAACTTCACACACACACATATATATATATATATATATATATATATATATATATATATATATATATATA
>Ga0099824_1007627_pt1 | contig 14237 bp, 6 predicted proteins | sample SiratrowhiteBW_FD_76837 | JGI IMG/M metagenome (GOLD analysis project Ga0099824, IMG submission 76837) | Root nodule microbial communities of legume samples collected from California, USA - Siratro white BW | ecosystem: Host-associated > Plants > Roots > Nodule | place: USA: California...
CTAACAAGCTCATCATAAACCATGTTTACTTTAACTATTCCACAACTAAATAAACTCCTACAATGACTATCCTGATTTTCATAATCCAAATCTACATCTAACCCAGCAACTCGGAGACCTAAAACTACACAAACATCTAACAAAGTAAATGGACAAACACAGACCTAATCATAAAACCACCTCTTTTCTCTACCCATGTTGTGCACAACTGTCTCAACAGACTCCTACTCATTCTAAGTTCATCACTCAACACTGTAAACCAACCGAATGGAGTACTTTCAATGCAATTCTTCTGTTCAGTTGTTAACATCCCATTCACAGCGCCCAGAAACTTTGGGTAACAGAAGTGACGAACACTTAACTCCCGTCGTTGTGAAGAACTTTCGCCAGTTGACATTTTTAAACCTGCACAGAAAAATTACAATGTAAGTATTGTATTTTCAATTTATCAAATGAACAATAAAAACCAACATTTAACTCTATTCAGCAACATTGAACCCTCAAGTGCAAACCAGTTCAAAAACCACAAATGAAATGCATAAATCATCACAAAAACAAGACAAAAAATCAAAACTAAAATTCAACCTAATTTCAGCAACACTTCACCGTAAATTGCAATCACAACTCAAAACCTAGAAATTTCCCAACCCTAAACCAAGTTGCAACGGCAACATACAATAATAAAATTTACCTAGGTGTTCCTCCTTGGTTTCTTTTTTGAGACGCTTCTCTGTTTTTCCTCAATGTCAAGGTCGCAGCTTCTCCTACGATTCAACGTTCCTCACCATGTTTTTCTCATCATCGTCGCCCTCCACCACTCTCAACGGCCGTCGAGCGCAACCAAAGGTTCTTCTTTTTTCCCTCAAAGAACTGCGAAGCACCCTTTTCCCTCACATAAAGCTTCTCCTTCGAACCGCGAAACACCCAAAAACCTTTGGTTTTCCCTCATACAGATTCTAGTCGTCGTCGCCCTTCACCCCTCTAATGGTCGTCGAGCCCAACAAGGCTTCTTGCTTTTTCCCTGCAACCACGCACGAAGCACTCAAAGGTTCCTCCTTTGATTTTCAAATACAAGGTGCGAACCACCTTCGTATGTTTTGCAAAGATTTAAGAGTCATACCATGCCCCTGTCATTTACCATTTAACAATCAGACCATGCCCCTGCCATTTACCATTTATGCCCCTAATGCCACGTCATAAAAAAATGCCACATCACAGTTGTAATGTGGTTGTAATCCACGTGGGGTTGGCAAACAAACATTTTCCTTACTTTTAATGTCTTTATCCATTCTCTTCTTCACATTACCCTTCAATCACTTTAAATCTTTTTGAGCCCTTTGTTGGACATATATCCATTTTTCAAGTGATTGCGTCTAGTGCTTCTTTATACTTGTATCTAGTTTTTGTGTATGTGTTAGGACATAAACTACTATACACAAGTCTATATCTATATAAGTGTTAGCAAGTCAACCACGATTTTCATAATAAAAAATAATACCACAATTTAGTTTATCTAATGAGTTTTCTAAGTGTGAATTATCATAAGTCCCTTTATTCATGAATAGATGAGGTTTTTGCGGTTTGGAAGGTGGGGACAACCATTGATGAAAGTTGAAAGCTTGACAAAGAAAACAAAGCAGCATAAGAGAAAAAGGAAGAAGCTTTGGAAGATATGAAAACAAAAGGTGTGAAGTTGAAACAAAGAAACAAATATAAACAAGTAAGGTAAGGAGAAAAATGCCAGAGCGTCCAAGAGCAAGAAGAAGGTTGATAACCCTTCGATTCTTTCACCTCCTTCTGAGTCATCCTTAAGTAATGGACCATCAGAAGGTCCAATAGCTGATATGGAAGAGGCTTGTTCTGCATATGTTGGTACTTCTATCGAAGAGAATGAAGAACAATAGTCTAAAAAAAAAACTTTTGAAGCTTACTCCAAAGAAGAAAATATGAAATCACCCTCGTGGCCATAAGGGACGAAAAATCTTTAAAAAAATTCATAAGAAGCAAGAAGTTGTTCCATCATTTGCTCAAACAATTGTCACCATAAATGATGATAACACAAAATCAAATGACATGGTCTTTGCCTCCCTAAGGAAGTGAGGATGCTCTCAACCTCCAGTGTAGTCTTCATCTCTTGACGTAACACTTATAGACATAGAGATTCCCCTGTCTGAACCTTTCATATATTTTTCTTCACCTTCTAATCCACCAGAATCTCCTACCATACCTTAATCATCTTTATACCTAATCTTCTACATAACCCACACCTACCTTACCTGAACCATCTGCCAAAACCTAATTTGATAATTATTTTGGTCATAATTAACAACCATTTTATTTGGTAGCTAAAATTTGTGTCTAAATAACTTTTTTTCTTGTTGTGTAAAATATTGAACCTTATAGAGCATAAAGTCCTTTCTAGATTTGACAAAGCAAGCGCCAAGGAATTGGTGAAGCTGTTAGAGGAAAGTCCAACAACCATCATCGCTAAAAACAACAAAGCATAAAACATGATCATGCTTTGTTTGAAAGACATAAGTTTTTCTTCAACTACATATCATCACTACTACAAAGCACATATTTTACATAATTGGGCTTTCTTACATCTATTTTCCAACCAATATAATATATACATAAATTACAATGATTACAAATACTCACTAATGTAACATCCAGTGTAACTAAGATAAAACAAAACAATTTTGGGAGACTTATTACATCGGTTATTGTCCTAACCGATGTAATATGCCAAAAGCTGAAGGGCGTTTTTTGTTGGATGAAAGTATATATTACATTGGTTATTATTGCACCGTGTAATATACCTTCTAATATTGTATCTTTTAGTGGTATTCCTAGAAAGGGGCCATAAAGGTTTACCAACCAAAAATGACTTAAATTAGTATAGGTACCCAAAAGAAAATAATTTCTCTTGCAAATGTTCTCAATGGCGATAAGAAGACCTCAATCATGGTACCTAGATAGTGGATGATCATGTCACATGATGGGAGAAAGATATGTTGTTCCATAATTGAGGAACAAGAAAGGAGACAGTAATATTCAAAGAACATCAACATGGCAAGAGCATTGGATTTGGTTGGATAAGTATGAAACATTTACCTTCTATTGAGAAAGCTCTTTTAGTAAACGGTCTAAAGCACAATCTATTGAGTGTAAGTCAATTGAAAAATGGATGTTATATTTTGTTCAACAAAAACTAATGTATAGTAAAAAATAATAATGAGACTAGATTATTTACTACTAATAGACAAGGAAACCTTTATAAAATTGATATGGACGAGTTGTCAGCTCAAAAAGTCACATGCTTCAAGACAATCAAGGAGGATCATTAAATCTAGTTATATCATTGGGTCTAGTTATAAAAGTATGGTTATTCAAGTCTGAGATTACTCTCAAAATTGCCAAAACACAACCTCATAAGGGATTTTCCAATTATATCATTCAAAGACAATATTCTTTATGTATCACGTATAAAATGAAAGCAAGTAAAAAGTTCTTTCAAGAGTTTAAATGATGTTTCTACACAAAGACCTTTTAAGCTGATACACTTGGACCCGTTTGGGCAAATAAGAATTGCATTTGTTAATGGCAAACAACATGGTCTAATCATTGTAGGCGATTATACTATATGAACATGGGTAAAGTTCTTAAACCACAAGGATTCAGTTTTTAAATTCTTTTTGCAAGTTCTTGAAAAATGTTTAAAATGAGAAAGGCTTATGAATTATTGTTGTCTGAAGTGATCATGGTGAAAAATTTGAAAATGAAAACTTTCGAAAGTTTTGTAAAAAGTACGACATAAATCATCATTTTTCAACTCCTAAAACACATCAACATAATAGTTTAGTGAAGAGGGAAAATTGTTCTTTACAAAAAATGGTTTGTATGATGTTTAATTTTGACTCCACACCTAAACAATTTAGGGAGAAAGCAATTAGTACATCCTATTATTTACAAAACAAAATTTACATTGTACCCTTAATTAAAAAGACTCCCTATGGATTGTGAAAAGGAAAAAGTCCAGGATATCTTATTTCGAGCCTTTGGACTCAATGTTTTATCCTTAATACTAAAGAAAGTTTGAGTAATTTTGATATCAAAAGTGATGTGCTTGCATATTCTAAAACATCTAAGACTTACGGAGTTTTCAACTCTATGAATATCTTTAGTAGAAAAATTCATTTATGTGAGATTCGATGACCACAAACATGATAAGGAATCATTAAAGTAGGATGCTTCTCTTGATTTTGATTTTCAAGATACACCAAAAAAGCTATAGCACTATAAAATTAGAAAAATCCAGTAGAAAGTTCAACAGAGGAGCAAAAACCAGTTAGAAGAAACTCAACACTAATCAAGAACAACCCAGTAGATACTATAATTGGAAATCCCAGTGGAGTAAAAACAAGGTCAAAACTAAAGGATGAATCAGGCATTATCTCAAAAATATAACCAAATAATGTAAATGTAAATCAAGCTCTGGACTATCAAAGTTGGGTAAAAGTGTTTAATGAGTCCCTAAAGGATCTCATGAAAACTAACAATTTGCTTAGAGTAGAAAATTCTTTTCCTTACAAAGGTTTTCTTTTGTTTTAATATATTTTGGAAATAATCCTCTTTGTTTGATTATAGGTATAGTAGCGTGCTTGTTTGGGCATAAGAATAATAGTATACTTTTTAAAAGTGTTTTATTTCTAATAAGATTATAGGTGTTTGGTAGCAGGATAATGTTGTTTGAAGCGAAGGTGCAGAGTAGAATGTGACTAGTGTTCCGAAATGAACCGAAAAATAAAATCTTCTTGTTGGATAGCAAAGAATGTGAGAAAGAAATATATCTGACTTTCTGTTTAGTTCCACGTGTTTTATTTTTCACTTATATATGACCAGACAAAAAGTTAAAAAAAATAGCATTTTCCAAAATTACTTTTTTCATCTCTGTAATGGTACAATTATTTTATTTTATTTTATTAATGTCTTTTGAAAATGACAATTTTATTTCATTTTCATGTCAGTTTCTCTTTAAATAAACACTTAAATTTTTCAGTTTATTTTATTTTTCTTTCTTTCACTTTCTTTTCTCGCATTTTATTTCGTTCCTTTTCTCTCGCTTCACTTAGAAGATATTCACTCCTCTATACAGGAGTGACCACCTTTTTCTAAGAACTTTGAATTATGGATTAATGCAAGAATAATAGTGAGAATTTTTTGAGTATTTTCTAGAGAGGTACAAAACTCTATGTTGAATCGTATGTGGAGTTTTCATATTAATTAGTTTTGTGAGTAACATTGAATTTTGTACTCATGCGAGAAACATTGTGAGAAAGAGGTATAAAACTCTATTTTTAATCTTACGTAGAGTTTTTCATATTCAGCCGTAATTATAAATTTGCATTTATATTTTTCAAGTGACGTGCTTTCATAACCTTAATTCTCCATTTTCTGTTTCGTTCCTTTAAGTTTTCAACTGATGATCTTCAAGTTCTAAGATTTGTTTTTCATATCTCTAGCTGGCATTTCGTATTAGAAATTAGTTGCCTGAACAAATTGTGTTGAAAAAGTACCAAAGATCTAAAATTAGTGGGAAACTATACAAAATTTTGAAAATTGTATGAATGAGTATTTTAATTTCGTTGTTAAATCAAATACTATTTTGTCACAGTCCCCATATATAACGCAATAAGTCAATTGCCACTCTGGGATGTTATTGTGATTGCACCTGCCACAAGGTTTCATTCAACAAGGCCTTCAAAAATCTATATTTAATATAATATGCAAAATCAAAGTTTGTTCTGAAATTTGCCACAATTTATTTTTCGAGGAATATAAATATCTACAAAACTTGTGTGAAAAATATAAAACTATATAAACTATATATCCACAATCAAATGGAATATACACGTGTCACATTTTCTGCTTCACCATCAATGAGATATAGTACTTGAAAATTGTCAGACTGTGGTAGGAATTCAATTCAAACAGCTTCAGCAAGACCACAATGACAGTCCCTACAAAGCAGAGAAGCTGTTATCAAAATTCAGGTAAATACTAAACATGAATTGTTAGATTAGATAATTTAAAATGTAAGAGTGAAAGCTAGACAAATGTATCATTAATTGAAATTTTTAAGGTGAAACAATGATAAGAAAATCATATTCAAATAACCATGTTTTTAGCTCCATTGAAGTTGCATTGACAAGTGAACATGAAAAACAATTCATTTTCTCAATCCTTTCATTTCACAAGTATAAGATCTTAACATATTATACGAATATTTTCCTGCAAATTCAATCAAATATTCTATGACATTATTATGCTGCAACCAATCTCAACAGAATCTTCAGTTCCTAGGGAATTGAGTTTTAGTCAGTTATAAGAGTTGTTTTTCTAACTAAATGAACAATTAAAGCAAGATAAGTAAGAAGGATGTACTACTTACAAACTATTTCTCTGCCAAATTTGTTTTATGAAGAGAATCTTCAGTCATCACAACACTCTCTGTAGATTTTTTCAACTCACGAGCACGTTTCTCCATGTAAAATGCAGAATCAAGTTGTTTCTTCAAAGACTTAATAGCTCTTTGCTTGGATCTTAATGGGTATAGAGGAGTTGTGTTGAAAGCCTTATTATGAAGAATATTACGCCGATGGCCATGGTTAGCCGGACTGACAAATAACCTCACACCTTCAGAATAAGAAGCATCATTTGTTCTCACTTCTTCATTATAAACTCTTGAATTAACTGCATTTGCAAGCTTCCTAGGAGTGGCAGGCAATTCATCTTCATTTCTTCTCTTCCTTAATAATATTGAAGGAGTTGGGAATGTTTTAGCAGCCTCTCTCAATATTGATTCAACAGATTCGGAGCATGATTCAATCCCTTTCACATAACGTGGAGTTACGAAACCAACAGATGACTTTATTGGTGAAGAGTACTCATTCTGCAGGCCAGAGATGTTAAAATTAAAAGATTCTGAAGGATGTGGATTACCAGGCCGAGGTGATTCATAACTAAAAGAACCAAATTTTCGGCTTTCCCTTGAATAAAAATTTCGGGTTGATCTGTCACCATTCATATCACTATCATTCAGGCAATGATCAATTCTTGGGTTAGCATTTTGTCCAGGATTCACCAATTTTGTCGCCCTGATTATTTTAAAATTATCTCCTGACCCTGCTTCCAAGTTACTACAGCGGAGATCTTTGTGGAATAATCTATTGCGGTCTACACAATCAGAATCAGCACACTTTTTTGGTGGAACACTTGAAGGATCTACAACCTCTCTAACTATTCCAGAGGATAATAGTTTATTCTTATCATTGTTATCAAGCTTAGTAATGACTGTAGTTTTAGATGATGATGCAACAGTGCCATCTAATCCTTTATTTGAACAAACATGAATTGTGTTAGTAGTAGAATGTTCTGTATCTTCGACAGCAATTTCCGTACTGCTCTTTGGAATTGGTGGAAGTCTTCCATTAGCTAAATAGAAATCCTTCTTTCTCTTCAAAGAACCATTCCAGTGATTCTTTATTGCATTATCAGTCCTGCAGGAAAAAAAATATAAAGAGTATATGAAAGTTTTCTAATATATTCAATGAGATAAAACTGAAAGCACTACCAAAGAATATCTAAAAACTGGTACACACGAGTATTTATCATTGTACAGGGACACATTCTACATATGACCTAAAATTTTGTACCAAAAAAGGGAACTAGTAGTACTTTCACAAAATACTTTTTAATGAAATTGGGCAGATTGATCTATCATTGTTTCAACATGAAATTGAGCAGAAATGTAATCAGAAACAAATTCTCCATGGAAAGAAACTGTTAGCATACTCCAGCTAATCTTTGGTTATAAAGAAAAAGAAGATTGTTAGTTGTAATAATTAGATAGAAAAAAGTGCTTCTTTGGTTTTAGGTGGAAATCAGAAGGGAAAAGCATGTCTCTTGAATACATGGGAGTAGAGAAAGAATTCCTTTCATGATGTTTGGCCTTTTTATCTCGCTGTCAGGGGTCAGAGGGCACTTCCTCTATTATAAAGACTGGCTGTTTTAGAAAATCCTAAACCAGTTTCTGTCAACCATATTTAATCATATTTATGGGGACTAAAACCATAGTTTACCCTTTAAATTAATAATTATTAAAGTAAGATCAATAATGTCTTCAATAGATAAAGTAGCTATGACTAATATAGCATTTTTGTTGAGGACATTATTCTTTTTCCATATCTTTTTCCTTTGTGTGGCAGGTAGGTGTGTTGAACTAAATTTCATTGAAATGGAGTGTATGAGAATGACTCCTCCAATGATTTTCATTACTTAAAAAGGAAGTAACAATACCCCAAAAAATCAAACTCCACAACTAACATAATAATACGATAAAAACAGCATTCTATGAAACTTGTTACATATTAATTATGACTTTAATTTCCTTTATGACAGCTAAAGAATTAATTGGAAAATATACCTTCCACGAAGAACCCTGGCTATTTTAGCCCATTTGTTGCCATGTATGCAATGAGCTTTCATTAGGGCTAATTCCTCCTCCGAAGTCCAGGGATCCTTCTTGATGTCTGGACTAAGATGATTGCACCATCTGTATAAGTTTGAAACTAATTTCATGATAATGAACGTATATACCAAAGCCAAAGCGTATGTATTTGGTGTTCATGAAGCTAATAACCAACAGAATAAAGAAAACCAGGAAAAAATGTAAAGCAAAAGTAACAAAGCTAGTATAATTTGACTTTTTGAGTAGCCCATATACAAAGCTAAGAGTTGTAGTCAAATCTTATAATAGTCTAAAAAAAGTTATTCTTTAAACTAAGGTATAATCTGGTGAAAGGTTTCAGAACTTTAAAGGCTAAACATGCTAATTAAATCATAAAATGAAGATTAGCATTTATCAATACAAAGAATTAACTAAAAAGAGATAGAAGAATTTCACACAAATTTCAGTTAACCTTACCGTTCTCGGCACTGTTTTCCTATTCGACCAGGCAAAGACTGGGATATCAAAGACCATTTTGTAGGTCCATGTATAGACACCAATTCAACTATTTTATCATCCTCCTGCATGTGAAGTAAGAGAAGTTAATTATGAATCAGATTGTTAGAAAAAAAAAACCAAAAAAAATAAAAATAGAAAATAAAAGTACTAGGTTTCAACCTCCTTTGTCCAATGTCCTTTAACAAGTTCAGGATTAAGAACTTTTTTCCATCTGTGAAGACATTGAACTTCTGATTTATCCGGAAAAAACGCAGCTGCATTTCACATTTTATAAATCAGTTTCATGAACTGAGCATAAGGCTTTCCGTAAGCACTCAATACAAAAAATCTTCCATATATGCCGGCTATGCTCACATCACACAAAATAATTCCATTGGGTTACCCATATATCAATTCTCCATCACAAAGAATAATGCATTCAAACATTAAGAATAGATACAAACAGAGATTTAAGGACTTTTGTTTTCCTGGTTTCATTCTGTCTTTTTTGACTTAAGTTAACAAGTTCATTCTCAAGCCTTTTTAAGGTATATTCTACTTTTTTAATGCTCCTATGAGTCTGCTGTGCAAATGGAAAACTCTAACACGTAACTCTGCAAAACTACATTTACTGTGTCTTTGCGCAATTGATATTAGAAACCAACAATCTTAGTCCTTCAATTCTAATATCTCAAGTTCAAATATTCAATACACTGCAACAAAGTCACTCGACTCACTTCTGATTTTAAGAGCATGCAATAGCAAATAAACTTTTAACTCAACGGGTCACTACATAACAAATAAAAGTACATACCTATTTTCTTCCAATTCTTGCCATTAAAAACTTCAACAGCATTCTTCAATGTTTCATCCTGCGGCAAGTTAAAGAAAGCACTAAATCCAATTACAAGTAGGACTAGCAATGAATACAAATATGTTGAATTCGACACAGAATGAGTTAAACCATAAATACATATATTTATATATATTAACAATTTTGTAGATGTACACGTTGATTAACAGTCATTAAATCAAGTAACCTGAATTCACCAGGTAACCAATTCCTAAGAAGCAAGCACAAATATATTGAAAAACTAAAACAAAAAAGCTTTAGTAACTGAGCAAAAGTTCCATATACTAACCTCCTTTTCCGTCCAACCATCCTTTACCCGTCTAACAGGGCCAGTGTTCCTCCTACATACAATTAAAGCATTCACACAATGAAATCCAGTGCAGAAAGGCGGTAGAAAAAACAACAAAAAAGGAAATACATTAAAAGAGTTCCCCAAAGCAAAACCAAAATCAGGTAACACTACAAAAGGTAGATTTAACTACCAAGAGATAAACAGATAAAATATACAGCACATTACAGTTCCCTCAAACTGCAACACTATGATCAATACTAGAGAAAAATTAAAGGACATAAACCAAAGTACCTATTACACGGCAATGCTGATCCCTTTTTCCTTGATGATGTGGGAATAGCACTACCATTTCCATCTGATACAGAAGAACTAGAAGCAGAATAGGTTCTCTTTTTCTTCAAACAGAGCTCCTCTGATTTCTCCTCAGTCATTATCTTCTAAAATCATCACCAAAACCCAAAATCACAATCAATAAACCAATAAATATAACTTCTTAAAAAACGACAAGACAAACTGTATACACCTACTGAATTTCGCACAGAAAATATCAAGAATCCTCCAAAACACTTAAAGTTTCAATCTTTAGAGGTAAAAGACAAAATGTTCAATTCACAGAAACCGTTATTAAATCATAGCACTACCAACATGAAAAAGGCCAAAAATACCTGTTATAAAAAATCATGGGCATTCACCACACTCAAAATAAATGATAATAATAATAAATTATATTACCAAAAATTCCAAAACCTACAGTTGAAACAAAAAAAACCCAAAAACTTCTTCAAGGCATACAGTCACCTTGATAAAGAAAGAGAGAAAGAGAGACTGAAAGAGAACAGAAGCAGATAAAGAAAAAAAAAATGGAACAAAATCGTGAATTTTCGTGAAAGAGAAGAGGTACCTCCGCCATTAGCAGAAAAGTGGCGGGAATTGAACGAAGGAATGAGGTAGAGAGCTAGCGAAGAGAGTAACAATGGCTTTCGAAAACTGGTCGCCCGTTATAACAACAAGTAACAAAAAATACAGAAAATCAAATTAAGTTTTAAAAACAATAACATAATATTGGATAACTAATTTAAGCTGTTTTTATTAATTAACAAAAATTGGAAATGAATCTGCCTTTATTTTCTCAAATATTTTTTAAGATAATTTAGTCAGTTAAATTCAAGAAATATATATTTTTAGTTGGATATTAAACTTAAGGTAAACAAAATTTAAATTACTTTTAGTTTTCAAATAATATATTTAAGAAATAACATTTAAGATATAAGATTTTTTTTTTCTAATTTGTTAAATTAAATCAAGCCATTTTTTTTTACTAATTTAAGATTCATTTAGGATTCAAAAACTGAAAACATAATCAAGCCATGACTTTAGTCACCGTTACACATTTATGTTTCTTTTTTTATCAGAGTTTTTATATATCTTACCATATTTATCTTGGATAAGAAAACCTCACACCTTGGATTACATTACTGTTTCTAGCTCTACTACTGAATTAAGTTATATCTTGTTTGGATGTGAATTTTATGTTTTAATTCTAATTTAACAGAGATTTAGTATTGTTGCATTTGTACATAATAACTATTAATTTTATATAACTGAAAATATAATAATAAATATTTTTTAAATATTTAAAATTAAAATTTTACAATAAATCAATATTTTCAAGCATATGAATCAAATTTTAAAATTTATGACAAATAGTTTGTAATGTGTTGTAATACTTTTTTTAGCTATTCATACTTTATTTTAGAATACATTTTAATTCAATATATTCAAAAAGATAAAACATTACCAACAACGTTATTATATATATATATAAACTTAAATTCTATTTTAGGAAGTATAGGAAGTAAAATTAAAGTTGAAAGATGTATTATTTTGTACAATTTTGTGTTAAACAGTTTTATATAAAGATTTGAGTATCTGGAATGTTTTATTTTTATTTTTTTTATAGAAAAAAACTTACCATATATGTTAGATATCTTATAAATAAATTTTATTACCATATAATTATTTAAAATTCTGATCTATTTTTATTATTTTAAATACATTCAATCATAAATAATTTATAAAAGACAATTATTTTATGTTGTTTAGATCTTTTATTTTAAATAGATTGTGTAAAGTGAATATAATAAATCTATGTTAAAATTTGTTTATATATATATATATATATACTTCTGAGTGTTAAATTAATTCTTTAATATCACTATAGCTAATAATCGCATTGTATGCATGTATTGTTTGTTTTGGAATTTAAAGTTTCATTATCATTTTACTTTTAAAAGGTACATTGAAGATTAAATGAGAAATATATATTTAAATTATTTTTTATCTTACCTCTTAAATGATGATGTGAAATTATTGAGTTATTTTTTTAATTATTTTTCCATTTTTACAAATAATACTAATCTTTCAATCTCAAATTTAATGAAATAAAATATTATCTATTTTAAAGTTCATAATTTTATAAATTATTATAATTTTATCGTTTCCAAAAATTAAGAAAAAAAAGAATATTTAAATTTTCTTAAACTCAAACGTCTAAAAAGGATATAAAGACATGTAAGAACATTTTTCTATAACTTCTAAATTAACAAATCATAAAATAATAGTATTAAATATACTAAAATATTTTCTTGGAAAAAAAGGAATAAGTATAATTATTTTTATAATAAAAACTACAAAAAAAACAAATAGAATGTTTACATGAAAATTATATTATCTTCATAATAATTATTAGTAAATGGGCTCTTCAACAATAACAACAAAATATAAATATTTTATAAAAAGTTAGATTGAATATTAATATTTAACTTCATAATATAATTGTTTTGAATATTAATATATGTATATATAATTTCAAATTACAACTAAATACATATATATACACATTCAATAAAACTTCATGGTAAATAAAATCAATAATTTAATTATAAAAGGAAAAGAACTTTGAAATATAAGTTTTTAATACATGATATTAACTTAAAATAGAAAGATATAAAAAAATATTAATTAGATTTGACCATTACTTTGCTCATTAATTTTCACTAACTTTATTTGAAAAATTTAAGGTGGTTTTCTTAATTTAGAGATGTTCAACTAGAGATTTTCCTAATGAGTAAATTATACTAATATTCTTCATGTTTTCTCCAATTAGATTAATATTCTAGATTCTTAAAATTTCTCATAAATTACCTCTATTTTTTTTAAGCATTACATGTACTAACTTTTTTACATTACACATGTATTCTTTTAAAGTAGATGATGATGATGATAAAAATAAATAAATAAAAATATAATTATAATTTGATAAAGGTGTTAGGATAATTTTTCTCATTTTATTTTGATTTCCTGCAGTTTAATTTGTCAAAAAATAATTATTCTTAAATCTTAAGAAACTAAAAAAAATTATAAAATGTGGTAGATTAGTTTACACGGCCAATGAGACTGATATGGGAATGTATTCAAAACTTTTTGATCGAATCATAAGGGTCGGGCAGATTGACCCGTTAACCCGAGCCGATGAAGTATGGGTGTAGGGTTTAAGCATAGGCGCTTCTTTCTTTTTTCTGTTCTTCACAAAACAGAGCCGTTACCGGCGAAAGACCTAAAACCTCTGCAACTGTTCTCTGTCTCTCTCTTACCGCGCCTTAATCATCAAAATGGACAAGAAAATAATCTCAGACTTGGATAATTTTGCTGAAGAAGATAAGCAAAGAATGTCCACCATGGTAGACCAGCTCCAATTCCGAGACAGGTAAATGAACAATTTTTTTTTTATTTTTATTTATTTATTTCACACTCTGTTGTTTAGTTGTAATGAGATGTTCATGTGTGTGATGTAGTTTCCTTAGTCAGATTGAATAAGAAATCGATGGTTCAAAATTGGATGCATGTATGTATGTGTAGGAGGATTTGTGTGATTTAAATGAATCACAATTTTGCCTTTTAGGGAAAAATACTGAATCTGATTCTTTTGTTGTATTATGCTGATTGGAATGCACTCGTACTGGATGGCTACTGAAGGATAGTTTGCATTTTCTATTTGATGTGTTTTTTTTTTTTTTTTTCAC
>Ga0099824_1007631_pt1 | contig 14230 bp, 5 predicted proteins | sample SiratrowhiteBW_FD_76837 | JGI IMG/M metagenome (GOLD analysis project Ga0099824, IMG submission 76837) | Root nodule microbial communities of legume samples collected from California, USA - Siratro white BW | ecosystem: Host-associated > Plants > Roots > Nodule | place: USA: California...
AATTTTTAGTTGGTGGTTTGGGGTTTTTTTTTTGGGGTTTGTTTTTTATATATATATTATTTTTTATATATTTATATATATATATATATATATATATATATATATATATATATATATATATATATATATATTTATGAGTATTTTTCAACTATAGACTTGAAATAGGTGTATGATGATTATAAAAATGATGGCTCTTGGTGTACATGTTATTGGAAAAATGTTAACATTTGTAATTGTTTAATTGTAGTTAGATAAAATTATGTTAGTTATACGATAAAGATAAGGAATATTTTCTCTTTGAATGAATCTCAGTGATTTTGAGATATATTAGATTTGATACATGCAAAAAATTGCATATTCCTAAATATGTCCTGAATATACTAGTATTTTACACTTTATTTTATATTTTTATCAATATTAAAGCGACATGAAAGATTAAAAACTTCAAAAAATACAATATTTATTTAAAAAGAAAAACACTTTATGTGACTCATCTATTATAAACATATTATTATTTTAGTTATACGATAAAGATAAGGAATATTTTCTCTTTGAATGAATCTCAATGATTTTGAGATATATTAGATTAGATACATGCAAAAAAATTGCATATTCCTAAATATTTTATGGATATACTAATATTTTACACTTTATTTTATATTTTTATCAATATTAAAGCGATATGAAAGATTAAAAGCTTCAAAAAATACAATATTTATTAAAAAAAAAACACTTTATGTGACTTATCTATTATAAACACGTTATTATATTCATGAGTTCTACGTTTATTATCTCTATATCCTTGATCCAAAATATTTCTGCAAAAATACACAAAAAAATTACATTTGAATACATTTGAGAAAGTCTATTTTAAAATTAAAAATAATAATTTCAAACTTGAAATCTAGAAATGTTCATTATAATTCCAAAAATATAGTTAATTAGAATTCCAAAAATATATGTTTTGAATTGTAATTTTCTATTCTGGAATATGATCTCTAGAATGAAAATTACACTTCTTGAATTATATCTTCGAAGTTTATTTTCACTATTCTACGTTCCTCAATCCAAAATTCATTTTTTATTATTATTTTGAAATTGACTTTCTCGAACATATAGCATCATAACCTTGTGAGTCGAAAATCTTAAAAACTTCAAATTCTATAATGCATGTCCTTAACTTCCAAAAATTCTTCATGAAATGAATATCGCACTATTATAAAAAATAATCCTAATACAATGGCAAACACCACAAACTATTCTTAATGACAATGAAAACTTTGTTCCAAAATTATTGGGTGTCCCATAGGAATGCCTATTCTAGAAGTCTCTTTCCAGACTTCAATTTTTGGAAAACTACATTTTCATAATTTTTTAGACAACATTACTAAAAAACAACCCTTCATACTTGAAACAATCTACCCTTGCTTCTAAACAATACCACCATGTCTACTACACCTCGCCAGAGCTATCCCTTACCTCCACCAGTCACCTTCAACTAGCACCACCAACCCACTCTTCCATGAAGGTCTAATTTTAGAATCAATCTCACAAAGGACAAATTTGTTATTTTTCCTTGTTGTGTGTTTATATTTAAGAAATAGAGAATTTTGGCATTTAGTTTTCATAACAAGGTAATCAGTTTTATTTTATAGATTTATGATTTTGAAATATGTCTATGAATTGAAAGTTTTGTAACATATTTCTGGAATAAAAATTCTAGAATACAAAATTATATCTTTTAGAATACCTTTTCCGAAATGTAATTTTTTTACTATGAACACCCCCTCTTTTAGATTTATTTTTTTTTAACATATAAAATTATGTATAGTGGAGGAAGCCATTGTCGAAGATTGAATATGGCTTGTTCTATGTTAATATGGGCTTGGTCCATGGGATCTTATGCTACGTATGTTGTATTGAAAAAAAAAAATAAAAAAAAATAGACCATAAAGGAGTCTTAATTCTTCCACACCCTTATTTATAAGCACCTTCAACTTTATAACTTTTGTCTTGTTCAGATACACTAATACGTTTTTGGTTATCTATATATATTGACAAAAATGTTACCATTCAAAGAATGACTAACTTTTTCTAAAGCATGAGATGAAATAAATCTAACCGACAATCTACAGCATATTATTTGCGCAAAAAATGTTAGTTAAGTACTTATTCAGTAAGTGTTTTTTTTATGCGAAGTTCTATTACATGTTTAAATATAAATTTTATCAAAAAAAAAAATACGAAGAGACATAAACAAATTTTTATTGTAAAAATGACATAGAAATTGTTTTTTTGTTTTGTTCTTGTAGGCTTTTTTTTCTGTTTCTGGGGAAGAATACGTGTAGAAAAAGATTAATTAAATTCTATGTTTTTTTTTTAAATTAAATTACGTAATATGCAAACACGGTTTTACATTTGTCTATATCAGTTGCTACAAATTTTGTTCGCCTAAGATTATCCTTTTTGTCAGTGCTCGGAGGAATAAATTGTGTGGCTCAATCACCGGCTAAGCTCGATACATAGAACACAGCGAATGGGATTTTACCTAAGCCTCTTATTCCTTCTGTGTGGGAATCAAGGAATATGTTACATTCTCTAGTAAATAATGTACTTTGGTATAAATTGCTAAAAGGAAACTTATTATGTTGCCATTAACTTTAATTTTAAATAATATCTGTGTTACTAATTTGCTTTCAAAATTAAACTGACAGAAACTAGGTCTAACATAAGACACTAATGTTTATAAGGGAGTCAACTAAAGTTTGAATTTTCATTGAAAAAAGGGTTTTTTATGTAGTATATGTTCTTGTGATCATCATAACTGTCTATAAAGGAAAATAGATACAAAAGTAAAAAAAAAATGAAAAATTCCATTTATTTGGACAATTCCCCAGGAGTTTTGGTATCTGATTTGGTTGCAAAGGGCATAAAGTAAAAAAAACATTTTGACGATATGCTTTATTAGAGTTACAGAAAACAACGTTGATGCTTATAATATTCCTCATAAAAAGGAATAAACCTCATCTTCACCACCAATCTCTGTATCCAAAGTAGCAAAAGATTATCCTATTCATTATGAGAAATTTATATGTATATATGGAGAAGATTGATTGGTGCCAAATTGTGCTTTTGTTGAAGTGGAGTTTAGAGGTAGCATACACATGGGCCACAGGCATTGGACCATATATTTATCATAATTAAATAATACCAAATCCTACGTTCAAAGTTGTGGAGTTGATGAATGAGAGCAACAAAATTACAAGTGGTGCAAAAAAATCCATCTTCTCCACCTCAGATTTCACCATTCATGCGTCACATCGCACATTCTCACTTGCGGTGGCAGGTCCTTTCTACAAATTCAAGCACACACCCTCTCCTATAAATAGATTCACGTGATTGTGCTACTACTTCATTGTTCCTGCTACACTCAAGCACACCACACCACAGCACAAGTATTGTTTCTTTGCCAATTATTGTACTTTCTTTTTCTGTTCTCTAATTAATACATTGTCCTCAATCATCCAGTGCGTGGCCTTCGATATCATTTTTTCCATTAGTGACTTTATGCGGTTCACATTGATGTTTGATGTATCAGTATCACACCACATTAAATAACTCATTGAGCTCTTTATACTAGGTGGAACCGTTGTACTGAGCTAGAATTTGGAAGTTTGGATCATATATACCTCTATAGTCTCTTCATTTTCTTCATTGGTTCACCAAGTAAGTCTTCTATACATATAGACTAACACCTTTAGTAACCTTGTTCTGAAACTTGTTTGTTTTGTAATATAGTGGTATTTATGTCTCACTACTCAATGAATTTCCACACGTTATGGTTTTCTGAGCAGGGTTTTTGTGAACATTGGAATTAACAAATATATTTCATGTTGATGCAGATTAGAATTTGTGTAAGATGGATACTTCTTGCGGGATTGCTGGATTCAAATATGATTGCTTGCTTTTCGGTATGAATGATGCTACTCTAGTAGTGCACTCTTACATGTTTCCCAGTTGTACACTTTTGGTTCAAGAGTTACGAAACTGCTCTTGAATTTGCTATTTTTGTAAGCTCTGCAAACATTTCAGGAAAACGGGTAGTTTTATTTATTTATTGCTCCACCTTTTTCCACAGATATGGACGACACTCTCTACCCATTGAGCTCAGGTCTCAATTTGGCATGTCGGAAGAACATAGAAGGTACAAACACTAACCATGAAAACTGCAATAGCTCTAGTGTTAAGATAATACGCAAAATGTCTTTTAGTTAAACCAATCTTGTTTACAGAGTACATGTTAAAACACTTGCATATGGAAGAAAGCATAGTGCCAAAGATTTGCCTGGACTTCTACAAGGAATATGGGACAACTATGGCAGGACTAAAGGTAGAGAAATATCGCCTTTTTTCACGGTTTCCTCTTCATCGTTGTTTCCTTACGAGAATACCAATTTCAGGCCTCTGGTTATGAGTTTGACAATGATGAATTTCATGCCTACGTGCATGGAAGACTACCATATGGGAAACTGAAGCCAGATCCAGTGTTAAGGAACCTTCTGCTTTCCATGCCTCAGCGTAAAATAGTATGTAAATATTTTATATTAATTTGTTCAGCGGGGAGCATTCCATGTAATTCTAAGACTCGGAAATGGCCATCTCAGGTATTCACTAATGCAGATGAAGCACATGCACATCAAGTGCTCAACAGATTGGGCCTGATAGAATGTTTTGACAGTATCATATGCTTTGAAACGCTTAATCCCCCTAATCACACAAATGTACCAACTGATAATCACGTGCTAGCATGGAGTATCTCGTTGAACAAAAAAGACTGTAACCAGGTACAGAGTGGTTGTTTCAACTCCAAGACACAAATCCTCTGCAAACCGTCTGTTGAAGCCTTTGAAGCCGCCATTCAGATTGCTAATGTAGACCCAAGGAAAACGGTACAATCAATTACATTTGTTTTGTTTAGCATATATGTAGAAAAGGACATACATAACTTAAGCATATACAAGTCGCTTCTGCGTCATTTTAACCTATATGACATGAAATTATTGATGCATGAACGTTTTAACAAAAAAAGCAAACACAACTCGTGTGGGAATTATGCCTGGGTGTGTTTATTTATATATTTTGGTCGTTTAGTCTTGGAATCAACTTACTGTACTTTTTTTGTTCCCTCTTCTATCCTATGCAGTTGTTTTTTGATGACAGTGTCAGAAACATTGCAAGTGGGAAAGCTGCTGGACTTAACACGGTTATTGTAAGCTATAATTTACTATTCATGAATATAGTTATATGATTCATGTACATATCTAACTCAAGTTACCATCATGCAGGTGGGACGCTCAGACTTGGTGCCGGGAGCTGACCATGCACTGAACAGCATTCATAACATCAAAGAAGCGTTACCCGAGATATGGGAGGTTGAGGGAGACCAACAGCAAATGATCCAATCTCAAGCAGTTGAAACCATGGTCCTTGCATAGATTTTGCTTAAGCAAATTTTACAACCTAGCAATCCCAACCATGATGCATGGCAATTTTGGCTCCCCACAAACATTGATGCTTAAAAGTGTAAATCATGTTGTTGGGAGCATGTAAACGCAAATAACAAAAGCATAAAGAAATGGAAAAGAGAATATTATTGTTCTCAAGATTAAGCACGAGTCTTTTCATACAAAATGTGTGTACTAGCGACTAATGACAATCCAAACCCATTAACATGACTAATAAGGGACAATCGGAACATTGGGAAATGAACTGAAAATCAGAAGAAAAGTAATGCAATTCCGTGTAAGGATTAACCATCTATAGGCAGTTCTCCGCAATTAACAATTCTGCATGGCTTCCGAGGGACATCTAACCTACTCGTCTCCTGGGATTCAAGTGTTCTCACAACATCCATTCCATCGATGACATGTCCAAAAACAACGTGGCGATTGTCTAGCCAAGGAGTCTGCATAAAAAATAAAGACACTCAATATTTTACAGAACTCAAAATTTTAAAGATTCATATATTTTAGCTAAATAATTGAGTACTGAATATGATAAATAACATCCACAGCAAAATGGTCCAAATCTGTAAAGAAAACATCTTAGATCTGGAAACAGACTTGATAAATACCTTCCCCAGTGACTAGTACCAGTCAGTGGATATTGGTGTTAGGCTTGATTAGAATTTTGAGTTTACTTTCTTTGAAGTTTATCTATTAGAAACTTATAAAAATCAGGAGGGGCAGTAATTGTCTCTCACCTTTACAGTGCAAATGAAAAATTGACTACCATTGGTATTAGGACCAGCATTTGCCATGCTTAGAACTCCAGGACCAGTATGCTTCACTGCAAGAAAGTGTTGAAACTAGAAACGTAAGAAGATTGAATCTGGACAAGTAGCCTAAACTGAATTTGGAAGACCAATCAGGCAATCACTGTTAAAAATTTATAATTAAATATTACTATCCAGCCAGATAGAGAGACATACAGGCAAAACTCTCATCTTTAAAACTAGGACCATAGATACTAATTCCACCAGTTCCCTGCAGCCAATAAAAGCACTTTCTAAGCCAGAATAAACTTCAGTAGCCTCATTTATGCATGGCATGTCAGTGTGAAACTAAATGCTCTCATCACTACATATATGCAGGCATACAAATAAATACAATAGAGCTCACATTTCCTTCCGTAAAGTCTCCTCCCTGAATCATGAAATCTTTGATTATACGATGGAAGGAGCTTCCTTTGTAACCATATCCTTTCTCACCTGTTAAAAAATTATTCAGCTTTATATATAAAATTCAAAGTTACACAATCCATTTCAGAGTAGAAATCCAACGGCAACAAGAAAAATTTTGCAGAAAAACTTGATTGCTTGCCTGTGCACAAAGCACGGAAATTTTCAGCTGTTTTGGGAACATCGTCTCCAAATAGGCCCAAAACAATCCTGCCCACAGCCTCACCCCCAACTTCTACGTCAAAGAAACACTTGGTTGTCACCTTGGCTTGAAGCCCTAAAGCCTAAAGGTAACAAAACCATGTAAGAAAATCATGTTAATCACAGCAAAAGAGATTATTATTGAGCATTGTCGAGACTTTTTCACACATCAAACCATTGAATATGATTCCAAACATGGCGTCGTAAACATTAACAATCACAAATCCAAATACTGAATGATTATTCCATCAACAAGTGGTCTAAATTTTAAGAACTATTCAGGGTCTGCTTGGTTCAGAAAATCTTTTCTCCTTCTATTTTCTACTTTTGATGATTACAAAAACACCATCTTGTTTGTTTTCACTTGGTTTCTTATTTAAAAAAAATTGTAAAGTTTGAAAATCACGTTCTTTTCACACTCTTGTAATGATGCCCAGTTGAACAAAGAGTAAAACTTAGAGATCCTGAAGGTCTTATCCTTTAGCTTCTCCACTGTCTTGTAATAATACTAGTAACTATTTCAGAAACACAATCCGAAACCACAAATTTCAGATGAGAAACTTACATTGTCGGTGGCGTTGACACATGTCATACTCCTATGTCTAATTGACCTTGCTTCAGATTGTTGCCTCACAGGAAACCTCAAGGCATAGTGTGACCTAGATGCCAACGTTTTACCGTGACCTAGCTGTGACCCTGTACCGCAACAGACCACACGTGGCCTTTGAATCTTAGACACATCTCGGCTCCAGTTACCCTGAAAAAATGGTGGCAAACTTCTATCACTATTAACAGTTGACACGTTTTCAATCCGAAACCCCTAATGAGCAAAGGTGTGAAAAATCATCTCTTTCATACATTTTATCGAATAAAAACGATTTGGGTGCTTCCAAAAGGGGAAGTCAAAACAGTGGACTTAACAGTAATGCCTTCTTAATAGTTGTTAGTATTGAAGGATAAAGAGAAAGAGAGAGAAAGCAGAGACCTGAAGACGGGGAAGTGAGTTCTGACAATGAACAAATTGAGCTGATAATGAAGACGCCATAGTCACTGGAACCTTCCCTTGTTGTGCTGTGCGGTGTTGATATTGAAGAACCACACCGAAAGAGATAAAAGGGTTTATAAGCATGTGCACTTTTTATATGTAAAAGAAAAAACATAAAGTATGTGTAGTTTTATATTTTAATGCATTTTTTATTTTAAAAAATAACCTTTTTTCAATTAAATTAATTCTATTTTATTTAAAAATAGGTGGGAAACTCTAATAAAACAAATAATAGGCAAACTGTCTTCAGATTATTTTAGTGAACAAATCTAGAAATAAGAGTATAACATTAATTTTATTTTATTTTTATTTAATTAAATGGGAAGATAAAATGAAGGACGTTTTGGTGTTTATGTTTAATGGTCTCCAATTTTACTAAAATTCATGTAAAAAAACATTTTAGAAGTTTTTTATAGAATGAATTATAATTTTTCGTCAACGGTGGTAGGTGAGGATAATTTTTCTGACTATATACGAATTCCACTATTATTGTAGAGTATTTATACAAAAAATATTCTTGCTAGTTTTCTATACAATTATGACACTTTGATTTTATTAATTATATAAGATATGAGATTAATAGAAAGCATAACTATTGTTTTGCTTGCTAGTGCTGGTCCTACCACGAACTGGACTCACATTGATTTCTCAGTCACCATCTGTGAATTTAAAATATAAGTTTGATTAATGGACAAGAGAAATAATAAGCACATCTAAATCCTAAACTTTAAATCCTAAACCTTAAACAAGTGATTATTTAGATGTGTATAATGTTTGTTCTGTTGGTCAATTTTAATCAAATTTGTTGCTGATTTTTGTTTTTGTAGTCCATTCTAAGCCAGTTTCAATTTTGGGCTCTCCAAAAGTGAGAATTTCAGCCCATTATTGTGTTGAATTTGACGTTGGAGAGGTAGATGTAGATAATTGACGCTGAAAAACGACAATGATGCACCTTTTTTTCGGCCGTCCTCTTTGCGAGTTGTGTAACCCGCAATACATCGCAATTTTGATCTGTTGCGAGATTAATTTTAATTTATAAAATATGTTACGATTGGAATGTATTGTGAGTTATATAACTCATAATACATTTTATAAATTAAAATTAGTTACAGATTATCTAATGTATTTAAATTTTCATATATATTGAGATTACACAACTTATAATATATTTTAATTTTTAAAATATATTAGGAGTTATGTAACGTGAAAATTTAAATATATTGAGAGTTACATAATCCCAACATATTTTAAAAATTAACACTACTATATTTTAAAATTAACATCCGTTCACCGTCACTCACCTCAACCACAACTCTAGCACCAATAGAATGTTCGTCCACTACTACCAGCAACTTTGCACCTCCATTCAGCACCTCCACGATGTCTGCACGTTCTGGTTTTTTCCACTGCCCATTAACCTATTATTCCAACAGCAAGGACAATTTTATCTTTTCCACATGACTATAATGGGAATATTAAAAACTATGGAGGTACAGGAAGTTAATATGGAGTGCAGGAAGAATCACTCTAAAATAGGTCAGGCTTTGAATGTAAACAATGTGTCGAAAAAAAACTTCCTGCACCCATATTTTTGACCTGCACCCCCGTCAAGACATGAAGTGTCTAAAATACCCTCTATGTTTATATTTAAATAAATTTTAGAAAGTATTTTCTAGAATCTATTTTACATTCTGAAATATGTTTTAAAGAATATATTTTTTAGAAAATATTTTTCTGAACATAAAGTTTATATTCTGATTAATGTTTTCTGAAAAAAAATTATCGGAACTATAAATGTTACGTTCCTAATATTCCAGCATAAAATGTTTTCTGGAAAATATCCATGGATTTTAAATAAAATATCAAGAATACTTTTAGTGATTTTTAAAAATGATGGGGTGAAGGTTGAAAATGATGGGGTGCAGAAAGTCTTTGCCTTACAGCATCAGAATAAAGAACTTCTTCCCTAAAGTGTGTCTGATTTAGAACAAGAGAGATGAAATTTCCAACTTTTGTGAAGGGTTAAGGGAAGTATAAGATTGCGTAAGATTTTAGTACAGAAAATCAATTTTCTAATGTGTTTGAAAGATTATCAAACATGAATTTCGATATTTGACTTAAGCCTGTTTGGTAGTCTAAAAAAATCGTAACAATGGAAAAACAATCATGCATGTATTTTATTGATATATTAAAATTGACATGATACACATTTTTCAAAAAATATATAAAAAAACTTTAATTATACATTTATAATTGTCCAGTTTTAATTATTCTGATACGAATAATCAAAATGACATATATATAAATCCAGTTAAATAATAAATTTATAAAAATTAATATATAAAATTACTAATAATGCAATGACTCTTGTAATTTTGTCCCTCTCATCAACTATTATGCGGTAGTGAAGATTTGCATCCACACTCCTTACAAAAAGCTGTGTTTTTTTTTATCATACATAGACAAATAAATGAACACATTTTTAAAATCCCTGGTAACAAATAACAATGAACATCAACATAAAATATACCACCTACTACTAATAAATACACATAAAAACATTTGATAAAAAATTAAACTTATTAAGTTTCACCATCAACGTAAATCTTTCTCAAAAAAAAAAATGTATGTAATGCAACCAAATCATTATTGGATTTACATAGACAATGAAATTATACCTAATAATCTCTCCAACATACTTTCCTTATTGTAGAGTTCCTTTTTTCAACTTTTCATATCTCACTTTATAGATGAAATGAGACTTCAGTATATCATCTTTCAAGATCCCTTCAATAGAATGTTAAAAAAAATAAAATTAAAAGGCATTAAATTTTTAAATCAATTAACTTATCTTTATGAAACATCAATTATAAGTAAGAAAAAATTCAGCAAATAAGTTGTATGTATTTTAAAGGTTTTTAATAAAATGAATGATAATAAAGGGTTTGTTGGGTGTATTAAAAACGTCTGCCTCACACGTAACAAAGCATCCATTACATGTCATGTCTTGCATGGGACAAATAAATGAAACTTGAAATCTGGTTGGATCAGTGACGTACATTGTTTCATCCAACAGCTTTAATTAGTGTATTCGTTGAGACTTTAAAATAAACCTTAACAAATGTCCCTCAGAAAATATTTATTGTACGCTTAAAAGTCGTATCAATAAAAAATCAAACACGTCCTACATTATTTTAAGAAAATGTTTCTTAAAATTTCATTAAAAAAATGAAACCAAATGCACTTGAGAAATAAAGTACGACAACACTTTTGCATAATGTTGGCTAGAGTTGAGTATTGAGGTTAAGATTTAATTAGTGACATAGCTTCCATCGTACTAAAGTTGTAACTTTGAAATGATTATTACCGTGTTCGTCTTACATTCGACACAAGTTGTAAAAGTTTCAGAACGTTTATATTTTTGAGAAAACATTTGCTGTTTTACTTTTTATAATACATTAATATCTTAATTTAATTAGTAAGATTTACTATAATTTTGTTAAATATATTTATCTCAAAAATTGTTTGAGAATAGAAATGGTATCATTAAAATTAAGCAAAAGTATTTAAAATTTAAATGAAAAACTTAAAAATAGACAAAAACTAGTTATTTAAACTTCAATTCAAAATAATTGTCATTTTTTAAAAACTTTTCTTTCTTTTGACTTATATCTAAAATTATGAAATTCATTAAGCTTTTTTAAGATTGAAGTATCTATATAAGTAATAGAATAAGTTTATTCAATCAGTTTTTTTATAATAACTTTTTGGTAAATTTTGTGGAGATGAAGTTTTTAGTTTAAACATATAAAAAAATTAATTTTAAATAATATTTTATGAGATATTACATCGATTAAAAATAAGATCATATTATAATATATATATATATATATATATATATATATATATATATATATATATTTTAATGAATACAAATCTTACATTACAAGTTTGTTTGTGATGGGAGTAATCCGAGAGAGAAAACCTTGGGAAGACAAATAAGAATGAGAAAATGAGTCACGCCACATAAGGAAATGACACTAACTTCAACCCAAAATCTTAAGACATTAGGTTTGTGGATCTTCTTTCTTATATGTTGCTCAACGATCTCATTTCTACTCAATGTGGGACTTGACTTGTATACACTTATACATGGTTTGTGGATCTTCTTTCTTATATGTTGTTCAACGATCTCATCTCTACTCAATGTGGGACTTGACTTGTATACACTCATACGGGACACACTTGAATCCTCCGTCAGGAAGAGGGGAAATACCGGGGAGATCTCAAACAATGAGAAAATGAGCCTAAACCCACATAAGTGAATGATACCACCTTCAACCCAAAACCTTAAGACAATGGGTTTGTGAGTCTTATTTCTTATATGTTGCTTAACAATCTCATTTATACTCAATATGGGACTTAGACTCACACTTGGATACCTGACAGTTTGTAAGCTTTAGTTAGGCTTAAAGTCAAATTCTTAAGATGATATCAGTCATTTTTAGAACCTATCATAGCAATGTTTAATTGTTCTATCGTGTCACTCGTTATCAGACCACCTATAAATATTTAGTTTTACATACAAGTTAGTTAGGGTAATCTTAGCGCAAGGGGTATGTTAGGGGAGGATTTCACATCAATTAGAGATAATATTATTTTATAGTATATAAGTGAGTGTAAACCTCACCTTGTAAGTCAATTTTGTGAGGTTGAGTTAGACTTAACATCTACTTCTTAAGACCTTAGATTACAAAATCTATATGTGAAGTTGGCATAATCACACTTTTGAATTTCTTGCAGGTTTTCTGCGTTGATTTTATATGAGCTTGAAATATACTTGTTAATTTTTGAATGATTTTGAATTGTTGTACGCTTTTATTTATTTTATGAAAAAATATTGGATAGGAACTTCAGGTTCAAGTTGTGGTTATTTTGGATAAAACACTGATTTTATACAAATTCATTGGGTAGAATTCATTTAATTAAAAAAATTAAGAGTTTTGGTCGTTGGACAAGTCATTTTAAATAAAAACTCTTAGTGTTTTGATAATTGGGCAATCTGAGCTCTTGTTGGGTGAAACTTGTGGAATTAAAAATCCAAAAATTTTGGTAATTGGGCGAGTCTCTTAAATAAAAACTCTTGGTGCTTTAGTTGTTAGATGACTAAAAGTTGTTGGTCTTGTTGATGTCTTTGGTTGGACAAGCACAATGAATACTAAACAAATTGCAACATTTGTTTAATTCATTGGCCAGACCAGATGTTCACTAGACAAGATGATGTTTTGTGAACTTTGAAAAAACATGATTTTAAATATCTCTAAATGCTAAAATTTGTTTGTCTTTCACTATATTGTTATATTTGACTAATATAATACAAGGGTTCATAAATTCTAATTGATTACCCTTTTAAATTATGTTGAATGTGCATGAATGAGTTTTATATCAAAAAAGATTTTTATCTTTCAGTATATAATTGTATTAGATTATGAATATATGGTTTATTTATTCTATAAAACAAAGAGATGACAAATATTTTATATTGTTAACATTTGAATTAAATTTGAAATGCATGAATACATTATATGTGATATGAAGTATGATGTAGACATAATTATTTTTAGAAAAAATAAATATTGTATTAAAATGTATAAGGAATATATTGAATTTGAAATTTGTACTAATGAGTTATTTTAATTGTGCTAATATATTAAAGTCATCAGAAATATTATTAGGTGGTGAGAGTTGAGAGAAGTTTTTATAACTCGATATGCAGTGTAAAAAATAACTAATTTTATAGAAACTTATCTCATAGGAAAATACATAATTCTTATTGATGTAGTTGTAATAAATATAGATCTCTAAGTAAAATTATTCAAATATGGCTATTAGAGTTAAATATTTGGTTTAGTTTATGATGTTGATATATTTAAATTATAACGTTAGAGGTAATGAATGAGAGTGAAATTTAAATATTTGGTTTAGTTTTGATAAATATTAATATTTGAATTAATGAGATGTGATTTAAATATGTATATATGATTAAATTTATATATATTTAAGTTTTTATTTTAAAACTCTATCATATAATTTGTTTTTTTTATCAAATATGATGATAGTGAATTACATGAATGTTACGTATTAAAATTTTCAATACAAGCAAACCTCTATATATATATATATATATATATATATATATATATATATATATATATATATATATATATATTATATATATAAAAAAA
>Ga0099824_1007634_pt1:0-12500 | contig 14228 bp, 7 predicted proteins | sample SiratrowhiteBW_FD_76837 | JGI IMG/M metagenome (GOLD analysis project Ga0099824, IMG submission 76837) | Root nodule microbial communities of legume samples collected from California, USA - Siratro white BW | ecosystem: Host-associated > Plants > Roots > Nodule | place: USA: California...
CACACAAAAAAAGAGAATAAAAAAAATTAATTATTTTTTTAATTTTTTTTTTTATATATATATATATATATATATATATATATATATATATATATTTAAATAGTTTAAAAAAAACAAAAAAAAAATCTGGTTTTGTCGCCATCGTGTTCCACTCCCACGACATAGTCTCACGTACCAACCAACCACCATAACCGATTTCTCACTCACTCACTCACCACAAAGTAGATAAAATATGCTTTTTTATCTTAGTCCATCCATTTCAATATTCTCAAATTAAAATTGAACTGAAAATATTACGTGGAGATTTTGCAAGCCACATTCGTTTCCGCTCCAAAGAGGAAGATTTAGATCTTTCAACCTTATGTGATGAGGGATTACCACTGCCTTTGGTGTTCTAAACCCTAAAAAAAAAGGAACCCTTTTGAAATTGACAAGAGGTCGGATGCCAGTTGATAACACCGAAAAGTAAAGTTCAATCAAAATATTTTAGAGATAAAGTAAAATGATTTATTTTAATTATACTTTCCAATAGTGGGCAATTGGTCTAGTTTTTGCGAATTTTTCTTTTTATTTTTCAATAAAAAATGACTCAGCATCATATAGAAAAAGAAAATGCTACCCAAAGATAACTAAGTGGACAATTGGTCTAGTGGTATCTGTCGCGACCTGGATCACGAAGGGATGGCGATATGGAAAAAATAAGTTTGAAAATTAAGAAAAAAGGAATTGCCACCATAGTTTTTATGGAAAACTATGGAAAACTAAAGGAAACAAGGATAAGGCCAGTTTACGAAAACCGAATTGAGGGTCCGGGAGTCGGTTATGCGTGGGGAAGGTATTAGGCCCCACAACGCCCATCCTAAGACAGTACCTTTAATTGAATAAAATAAAATGAGTGTAATTTTCAGAATGTTTATTTTTCACAATAAAAGGAAATAAAAACAAACAAAATATCTTTTACTTTGAAAGGGAGCCCGACAAGGTTTAATCTTGCTCCTACGTATCTCCATAGGGATGGAGAATCAGGGTTATATAGTTCTATGGTTTGAAAATTGTTTGTTTTGAGAATTTGATAATTTTTGAGATTTTTCTATTTTTTAATTTTAGAAAAAATTTAGTGTTTTCAAAAATTAAACTTCATTTTGGATATCGCTTGACGCGTATGACCCTTTAATATTTCAAATGAAATTAAAGCTTTTCGAATTAATTTCCATATGACGTGAGCGGTCAATTAAGAAATTAATTGAAAGTTTTATTTAAAACATCCCTCCTTATATATGAATACGAGAAATAGGCTTTTAAAATAAATAGCCCGACGTAAACTCTTAAACCTTTTTCTAAGTAAAATATTTAAAATAAAATTAGGGGCGGTTTTGGAATTAAGGAAATCTGTAGGTGCAAATCTTAATTGATGGGATGCAGGAAGTAACTCAACTAATTAGAAACTCACTTAGGGTTAAAGGTGTTTTGGGGATTGAGGAGCACTGAGGGTGCAGGCCCTAATATATGGGGTGCAGAATGTAACTTAACTAATTAGAAACCTCTTAGGGTTAAGGGTGTTTTGGGGATTAAGGAGCACTGAGGGTGCAGGCCCTAGTATATGAGGTGCAGAGAGCAAACGACCCATTTTATTCAAAAGAACCTAATTAGGGTTTGGATAATAGGATTAGGTTAGTGGAGGCACAACATTTTGATGCTGCTTAGGAGGTGGAAACCCTTAGAGAGGCTACCATCCTGCTAGGTGGTCAGATGCGACGGCAACAGCCAGTTGACAACAGCGACGACCAACAGTGGCACCAGCGACGGTGGGGGATGGCGGCACGGAGAGGGGAGGTTTTTTGGAGCTGCTGCTTGCGGTTAGGGGAGTGATGAAAGGCGTGAGTGAGAGGTTGATGGCGTAGGTTGGTCGTCGATGGTTGTTGGTGGAAGAGGTAGGTGTTTTGGGGGTTTGAGGGTTTGAGGGGAGATTGTTGTTGTGGCGGTGCTGTTTAGGGTTATGGTTTGGAAGACGATGACGACGACGGTGGCTTGGGTGGTTATTTGGAGTGGATGAGGAGCTACGACGGAGGCCTGTGAGATGCTAGTGGTGTTAGAGGGTGGCGAGAGATTTCAGTGAGGGTTGTGATGGGACGCGTCAGAGGTTTTATTAGGTTTCTTTCACAATTTTTCTTTGGAGGAGTGGTAAAGGTGTATGGTTGTAAGGAGGTGCTGCGGCCGATAGCTCACGACGAGATTAGAGGAATTGATTTTGTTGGGTGCTACGCCTGAGGCCTAGTGGAGGCGTGGTGGAGTTTCATATGTTGATGGAGTTTGAAGGTGATGTCTTAGCAATGTGCTTGGTGTTTGAAGTGAGGTTCGGTGGATAGCGGTTTCGAGGGAGGAATGGCGGCATGGTTCTGGCGGCGGTGAACTTTGGCAAGGCGCGATGGCAGAGGTTAAGTTTGGAGGTTGAAGAGTACTTTGATCGAAGCAAGCCCAAAGGTGGAAGAGCACCATACCTCGCGAGCGGAGGTTTGCGATGAAGACTGAATGGTGGTAACAATTCGATGTGGGAGGACTTTCTCATGGTGGCGACCATCGTGCCACATATTTTACAGTTTCCTTCTCCCCAATCCTTCATTCTCTTCTTTTAACTCATTTGATTTTGGTTTGTGTTTTTGAATTTTAGATTTAATTGGGTTCTTGAAAAGCATTTCCGGATTTTCAATTTGATGATGTTGGTTTCGGTTTCTTGGACATTAGAACATGCCATCAAGCAGCGAACTCTAAAAGGCATAAAGATTAAGACCAAAGGTAGCAATCTTAGGTAAAATTTATCCTATTTCATTCAGATTTATATCATCATTCAATCCAGGACATAATCTAACACTTTTGATTTATATCACAGATTCACAGAACAACCACAAAGCAAACATAAACGCAAAGATAACTCACTGATATGCATAAAAACCAGAAGGTTCACTTACCTGTTGAAGACCAGCTTTAGAAATGTTTTCTTCTTCCTTTGTTATCGCTCTTTCAATTTCTTATTTCTTCTCTATAATCGCTTCTTCAATCTTTCTCCTTTTGAAATTTTGAGACTCACTGATATGTATTTGTCTGGTATTCTGAACTAGTGCCTTTTCAATCTTCTATGTTTCTATGCTTTTTTAATTTTTGTGCCTTCCTCCCCCCTTCTCGAGTGAGGAGAAGAATCAGAATCCAGTGTTCTAACCTTTTTTTCAATCCTTCTATGCTGCTTGCAATATAACCCGAAATACCAGTGGGAGGCAATGTGTCTATTTCGTTCATCAGGTTACATTCCCTGCTTTTCAGACCTTGGGATCGTTTTTTTTTTTTTTGTAGAGGGACAAAATTTCTTTTTGCAGGGTGGTAGAGGATGGTGGTGCTGTGTGTTGGTTTGTTGGGAGTACAAAGATTTTGGGAGGAGAGAGGGTTGGAAGATCCTGAAGATTTTGGGGGTATGCCAATGATTAGGGAGTGTGAGAAAAGAAAGAGGTTGGGCCTTGATGCTAGGGGTGTCTAAGAAAATAGTCATGCCAGCCTAAAGATGAAAGTACGGTGCTGGTGAAAAGGAAGCCTTGTAAAAAAAATACAAAATATCTTGTATTTGTTATTACTAAAATAAAATGAAACTTTATTTATTATTACCACTCTTTCTTCTTTTTAGAAAATGAAAGTAAAAGAACAAGACGATAAAATAAAACTATATATATTTTTTCATTGTTGTTTTTTTTTTTAAAAGAGCAAATAAAAAAAAAACAAAAAAACGCTAAACGATTAAGATTTTTTTTAAAATTATTAGAAATACATTATACTTTCTATCCGGACGAAATTAGATTTTGACAGTATCATTCTCGCTTTGGGTAGGAGAAGTGATGGATTCGATTTCATGGTATGCTCTTTTTTATTACTTTTGGAAAAGATGTGGAATTAATTTTGAAAATTATTATTATTATTATTATTATTACTACTATTACTATTATTATTAGTAGTAGTATTGTTATTATTATTTATTATTATTATTATTATTATTATTATTATATGACCGATTCTGTGACTGATTCTGTGAACGAATCTGTTACTGAATATTTCGGTCACTAATTCGGTCATTGATAGTGACTGAAAAAAATCGGTCACTGAATTGGTCACTATCTGTGACCGAAATTTTCAGTCACTGATTTCAGTCACTATTCAGCAGTTTTCTAGTAGTGGGCCTCAAAAAATAAAAAAAATATTTTTGTTTGTTTTACTTTAATTTTTGTCTCATTTTTTTGGAAAGATAAACACTTTGAAAAATTATACTTAGTTTACTTACTTAATTAAAGGTACCGTCTTAAGATGGGGGCGTTGTGGGGGTGTTAATACCTCCTCACATGTAACCGGCTCCCGAACCCTAAATCCAGTTTCGTAGACTTGTCTTATCTCATTTTAGGTTTTTCCATAGTTTTTCATAATAAATTATGGTGGTGAATCCTTTTTTTCAAAAATCAAAATTACTTTCATTTTCCTTTCGAATTGTCGTCTCCATCGCGATCCCGGTTGCGACATCAAGCCAACGATATAACACATCCCCTAACTTATTTTCAGAAGCCCTCTCTACAAGGGAAATCACGAACATATGATCAATGATATCCCTTTAAGACAGTTCTAACTCCCCGGTTAAATTAGATGATGAAAGCAAATCTCATGAGTTTTCACCCTTTCAGACTAGATGTTATGAAATTAGATGATGAAAGCAAATCTCATGAGTTTTCACCCTTTTAGACTAGATGTTATGAAGACCGACTCCCTCAAAAGTTGAAGTTTGCCAAGTGTTGAAAAATGTAATGGGTCGATGGACCCAAAGGCTAATGTCAAAGTATATTTTACCCAAAAATAACTTTTTTTCATAAGACTTAAGAGTACATTATAGGCTCTTCTTAATTACTTTGACGGGATAAGCCTTAAAATGATATTATTTTTGCTCAGAAACCTAATAGACTCGATTGACATTTTCTATATGAGATTTTTAACTCGTTTTGTTGATTATTAAAATCTGATTACAATCTCTACTTCTCTACCTAATGTTATACAAGGAAATTAATTATGCTTAGAAGCAAACATTATTTTTTTTTGTCTTGGAAACGTTGATAATTTAGGTTGGAAAATACGATTCGCTTATTATTCTTTAGTTTTTAGTAATCAAATGTTCTAATATGATTTTTTTGGTATCTTTAATTTTTTTGAAAAGGACACTCTTGTACCAAAGTTTTTCTAATATTGGAAAATTTAATAAAAACTTTTATATGATGAGATCTTCTTCCTCTCTTTATTAGACATTATTTTATTAGAAACAAAAATCGTCATGCCTATTATTTTATTTAATTTTTTTTCTTATGATTTTTTCATAATCTTCTTATTGCTTGTATTTCTTTTCTTTTTATCTAATTATTGATTTTGCACATCAACCTCTTATTTAAAAAATATTAAAAATTAATATATATATATATATATATATATATATATATATATATATCATATAAAAAATACTTTTGTGACAAGAATAAAAAATATATATTTTTTAAATTAGAGATGTATTATTAAAAATAAAAGATATTGCTACATTTTTAAATAAAAATAGTTTTTCTTTCTTGAAAATTATTAGTTTTAGAATATACGGTAATTATTGAAATGAATGGAGATTTCATTATCACTCTTTGAGATGATAAAATACTTGAATATTTTTTATGGTGGAAATAATTGAAAGAAAGAAAGTTAAACTCTTGAAACAAAGTTTACTAGGTATTTGTGTAAATTAACATTTAAACATGTTAAAATTTAAAAAGTAAAGCTTCAAGTTAGTTATTCAAAACTATAACTTGTATTTGATGGTGAAACTACCATACAGGTGTAATATTTTTTTGGTATTTACTAAATTAGTATAATTCTTTTTTTATGAAAATATGTAAGTCGTATTATGAAGACACGACTTCAAATGAAGAATTCGTGTTATCTTAGTAAAACTTTAGGCAAACACAGAATAAAAAAAAAATTGAAATCATGCCAAGGTGACACAACTTTAATGAAAACAAATTTCTAAACTAAAGTCGTGATCATGTTGACATGATTTCAATTTTATTTTTTTTACTAAAGTCATGCCAAGTTTGTAAACACAACTTCAATTATTATTATTTTTATCTAAAATTATGTCACGACCACATGACTTTTTCACTTGAAGTTATGATTCTATAACACAACTTACAAATTTTTGTAAAAAAATAATTTTACATATTTAGTAAATACCTACAAAAATTACACTAGTTTAATACTTTTGCCGCATTTGATATATCCCAAGTAGAAGTCAGTGGTGTATAAATACGAAACAGAAAAAAAAAATTACAAAATGATAAATTCGGTCATCCTAAAAAAATGAAAAATTGAGTAAATCATCCACCAACTAAAAAAAAAAAAAAAGTTGGTTTCTAATTTTTTTATTTTTAAACCTATCTAAACCCAAGTATCTCAAAGAATGATCAGATATAAACTATTTTCAACCAAAAGTTAGTTCATAATCTTATTAATTATATTAAGAACTCGGCTACGAACAACAACCTAGTTATCTGTTTCATAAACAAAAATATTTAAATATCTTAAACAATCAAACCTAATTATTTTTCTATTATTTATCTTTATTTGTGGAGGCTCAAAAGTTTATGCAAGAATTTCCTTACTAAAAGGAGTATCATCTCATTATTCATTATTGCTTTCTTTTCATTATTCTTTAATCTTTTATTAACTTAAATATCAGAAATTTTTTTACAATTTTTCCAAGTAGACCTCAGTACCTCATTCAAAGCTCCTATCTTTGGATTCCAAAGCTTGGCACAAGAATTTCACATTTCCCATAGTTTATGCAGAGACTTTCCAGTTTTCAGTAAAAGCATGATGCTCTTACTCTGCAAGATTATTAGAATATATATCCTAAACATAGAATCCCTAAATATTCTAGAGTATTCTAGAACAAGAAGGAATTAACTTATATATAGATATAGATATACATATACATATATATATTATGCATCTAAAGGCTTCAAACAAACTTGAACACCATGTTTGGGCCTAATTGTGAGGACAACCACTGGTGCATGCCTATAATTCTCAGAAATGGTGAAGCTAAACTGAGAGATGAAGATGGAAAGTATGATCTTGGCTTCCATCATGGCAAATGATTGTCCAACACAGTTTCTAGGGCCAGTAGCAAAGGGTATGAAGCGACCAGGTACGAAGGTTTTTGAAGCAAACCTGGCAGGGTTGAACTGGTTTGCATCTTCACCCCACAGTTCTTCACTGTGGTGAATGGCCAACACTGGAATCCAAATTGATAAGCCTTTGGGAATGTGGAGGTCTCCCAACTCAGTGTCTTTGAAAACCATTCTTGGCATCACAGTTGCAGGAGGATAGAGCCTCATTGACTCGTTGATCACCATGTGTAACTGCAATATCAGATAAACAGCTTATTAGAATAATTATGTTTCTTCACACATGATTCACTTGGATTTGTGAATGTTGGATTAAACTATGCCTCATGATAATTTGTGATTAAATAATAATATAAGAACACTTAGCAATACTAATACATAGATTATTTACCCATTTATTAAACTAAAGGTTAGGCTCATCTTTAAGAAATAAATAAGTATTACTTTCATACTTACAAATATAAACAAAAAATTTTGCAATATTTTTAATGACTTCTTTTCGTTCATGATTTTAAATTCAAAAGAAGGAATTTTAAGGAAAATAATTCAAATTAGTTAAATTAAATGATGTTTAATTTTTTAATTAGTACAAAAATTAGTTATTTTTTTTCATAGGTTGAGTTATTTTAGAGCACAAAATTTAGAAATAGGTGTTATTGGTTCTATTCTTTAATTAAATCTAAGTTTGTCCTCAGTTAAAATATTTAATAAAATCCTTTGGTACGATGGTTATCAAAATAAACATTCAATTTTAATCAAAAACAGCAACAAGAAAACTTATAATATCGTCCCTAAATTTTATGCTATTTTAAGAACACAAATTTTCAAGTAAACATTAGAGTGATATACCATTGGCTATTTGGGCTGGGCTTACAAAGTAACTTGCATCAGAAAGAAATTGCTTTGTAAATTAAAGGGAAAAAAATTGCTGCATTTATCTTACCTCATACCGTTGGTTATTTTATCCTCAACATATACTCTCCTTTTTATTGTAATGGTCATATTTAATCATTATTTGAAAAAAAAATGTAAAAATATTTTAAAAAACAAATATAAATAATGGAGAAAATTCATTCAATGTCATGTTTCTCAATTCTGAGTTTGGGAAATTTTAAACTTCATATTCCACTCCTATCCAGTGATGCATTACATAATTGGAAAATGTTAATTATTATAAGAATATTTTAAAACATACCTAAAATTCTTTTAATTAGTTGATAAAACTATGAATATATGAGAACCAATCTCTTTGAATAAAGTATAAACAAAACAAAAAAACACATAATTATAGTTGGAGAAAAAGAAAGTAATTTGATACTAACCAGAGTGAGCTTGGAGAGTTTATCAAATGTTGGAGTTTCCCCTTGGAATACCTCTTTGACCTCAGCTCTGACTTTGTCTTGCCAATGTGGATTGCTTGCTAGCAACATAATTGTCCAAGTGAGTAAGAGTGCAGTAGTTCATGTCCAGCAAAGAAAAATGTTTTGCATTCATCCATAACCACTTGAAGATTCAAGCCACCACCCTCTTTCTTCATCTCTTCCAAGAGTATGCCCAACAAATCATTCCCATGTGAATTGCTTCTCCCCCTCTCCACACTATCTTCCCTACCCTTTATGATCTCCTTTAAGAGTTTCTCCACCTCCATCTTCAAACTCTTTATCTGTCTATTGTACTTGCTAGGAAAAAACCTATAACATATCAATTTCATCATGAATGGTGTAAGTTCACATTTGAAAAAAAGGGGACGTGAGAACTCTTGGGAGAATCTAAGGAATTAAATACTGAAGAGATCTCACGGGAATGAGAACTGAGTCAATATATAAGGAAGTGACACCACCTTTAACCTAAAATTTTAAGACATTGGATTTATGGATTTTCTTTCTTATATGTTGCTCAACTTTCACATTTGAATACCTAACCAAAATTATGCCAATTTATTATTTTTTTTAAAAGTCACTATTTTAAAAGGGGAGGAAGAACAAAAAAAAAATCAATTGAGACACTATAGAAAGTAAAAATTATAGTAAAATTTGGATCAAAGTAACTTTTAAGACCAAAGAATTTTAACTACTATACGGATCACAATTTTAACAAGAAAAATAAGAAAAACTTGGCCTACGAGTAAAAATAGAAGAGGTCACACCTTTGGTTTCTAAATACCTCATATCACGGTTATCCTAATATGAGAAAAATGTACAAAGATATCATCACGTAAGTGATAGAAGACATGTATCCAGGATTGATTGTGATGGTAGAATACTTCCAAAGTTTTAAGACAAATTTCAATATACCATTATATGCTGAGATTTAAAATAACAAAAGAGAAATGTGAGAATAACAAAAATGAGTTCTAAAATTTCAGTATACCACTAAATGTGTAGTCATACCAAAGAGTATAGGTTATAAAATGGCTATATATGATAAAATGTTATTGTGACAATTATTATTAGGAAAAGGGTGCAAAAAAAACACTCAAGACACATTAATGACGGAAAATTTGCAGGCATTTAAAACAAATAAATGGGTGTAAATTATAAGTTATAGATAATTTTATATGTTAAATTAGATTTAAAGTTTATTTTTAATATCTTATCAGAATCTTTGCCGTGTTACCTATTATTGATTGATGTGAGAATATTATAATATTTAATTTTATATTTAAAATATTTATTTTTTAATATTAGAAATGGGTTGGAAATATAAAGTAAATACAAACTTCAAGACTAAGTTAAATGAAAAATTTATTTTCTAATAAAAAGATTCATTATCTTTTAATCATATTTTCACTATTTAACTATCTTTATTTAGCATTAACATATGACATTCTTCGCATATTCCTCTGTATGGTAAAAAAACAGATGTCATTCTGAGATTGACATACCTGCTTCCAGGAAGGAGAAGATTGCGAGTTGCAAGAGCACAACGACTCTGAAGTTGTGTGAGGAGATAAAATATTTGCTTTCCCTTTTTATAGCTTGTGCCAAACTCAGTTTTTGAGATAATATCTGCAGTGAGTTCAGTCAAGTACTCTCCAATCTCCACCTCACTTTGCCCTCTTTCTAATGCATTCTTCAGTGACTCAAGCATTTCCTTTGTGCACTCCACCATGTGCCCAGCATAACCCTATACATTCATTCCATTTCCATCATCATTTCTATTCAATCATCACTTCAAAACAAAATTGGGTGTACTTAAAAGATCATTAATTAGCAAAAGGTATTCATGTGTGAGTGGTTAATTATAGTATAAACACCTAAAATATACCTTAAGTGTCTCTCTCATGAATGCAGGGGCAACCATGTGACGTTGGTGGTACCACTCTTCACCATTGACCATCAACAACCCTTTCCCAATGAAATGTTTGGTACCTTGTTGTTGTTGCCATGATTTCCCAGATATGGGGTTGTACTTTATCAGAAATTCCTTTATCAGTGCAGTGTCTGTTATACACAACCTTGGTTCTATTCCATTCCAATATAAGAATCTCTTTCCTACATGATCATGGTAAAGCCAATAACAAAATGAAGAAAAATCTAAGATTAACACACACTTGTGCATATACATGTACATATAAGAACATTTTTAATCTTGGTCATAAAAATATACAAGAATGGGAAGACTAACTTTGCTTAAATTTTATTTTAAATTAACTGTTTCATTTCTGGTTTGTGTCTCTTATAAATCCCATTGATGTGATCAATAGGAACATAGAAATAGACAACACATGTGCGTATATCCATACAATTTATTATACATAACTTATAAGATGAGATAAAAAAGATAATTAATTTGGGACAAATTTCATGATATTTTGGAGACTTTGAAGGGTTTCGATATTGAGAAATTTTCATTCGCTTTCTTCCTACTCTTTACTCTTAAATGGCCATAGAAAATTATACCGATGCTGTGAATTTGGAAAATTACAAAGAAAAAAAAAATACTATTCCACATTCTTTCAAAGGATTTATGGATGAGATACTCTTTACACTTTTGAATAACAAAGAAGATAGATATTGTACGCTTGAAATTGTGGATCTGAACTTGTAATTTTATTGATATAAATTATAAAAGAAAATATTTATTTTTAAGAAAGACCTTATGTTTAGCTACTTCTGAGATGAAGAATTTGAATTTTTTATTAACAATAAATATTTAGTATGATATACTTTTTGCTATCAATGATGTTAGGAAGATCATACAATTTGAAGATATGTATACTTTTTGCTATCAATGATGTTAGGAAGATCATACAATTTGAAGATATGTATAAAAATATGGATTTGAATATCAATCCAATTATTTAGATTTACATATATATAGAAATCCAAACTAATTTTTTTTAGAAAATATGAATTTGAATTTAGTTCCACTCCAATTAGTTTGATCTATAACAAAATGGATTATAATGACAGATCCAATTTTGTAAATGTATACAAGACTTGAACTTTGATTTCTAATCCAATACAAAAACTTCGTGCATGAGAGTTATGTACAATAAAATTTCATATCCATTCTAAGATAAGTTGTGTGCAAGTGTTGTTGTAGTAGGAAGATAAGAGCTTCTTTTTCTATCTCTATATTTTTCAGTTTTCCGGAATGCCCATATTAAAAAGACTCTTTCACCCTTATAAAAAGTGAAAGAATGTGCATGGGAGAGACACTGTAAATCGTCTTCCCGAATAACAATTTCTAGAAATTATTTTAGAATTTAGAAATAATTTTCAGATTGAGTCATTTTAGCTCTCGAAACGACTCAATCTTGACTCAATCCGAAAATTGTTTTTCAATCTAATCTAGAAAATGTCATTCTAAAAATAGCGTCATTTCAAATATAATAAATTTTATTTTGGAATAATTTATTCTGTAAGCTGGTTGCAGATTCAAAAGTAATTTCTGAAATAAATTTGCTATATTTGAAATAGTTTTTCAGAATGACACTTTTCGAAAGCCTTTTCGGATGTGAAGAATACACCCGCTATGACGTCACATGCAATGCCTTCTTCCCTCTTCTTCTTCCAATACCACTTCTATTAACAATAACACATTACCTTCGATGGATGACAATGGATGACGGTGGATACAGTAATAACTATTAGTGGCGGCAAGCATAAGAAGTGAAGGAAAATGTGAAATATTGTATGGAGATGAAGGGTAAATGAGACAGAGAAAAATTAATCATGGGAAATTAAAAAAATATATGAAGGTGCAGCAAGAACATATAGAGGTGCAGAAAGAAACTCTCTGGAAAGAGACATA
>Ga0099824_1007635_pt1 | contig 14227 bp, 15 predicted proteins | sample SiratrowhiteBW_FD_76837 | JGI IMG/M metagenome (GOLD analysis project Ga0099824, IMG submission 76837) | Root nodule microbial communities of legume samples collected from California, USA - Siratro white BW | ecosystem: Host-associated > Plants > Roots > Nodule | place: USA: California...
AATGAAATTAAACGAGTTTTTACAGGACAATATCTTGAGAATAAAATAGTGTTGGATTCGGCAAAAGAAGCTTCTGCTAAAAACAAAATAAAAGTGAGCGTGGTACTTGATGATGTTAAAAAAAATATAATCAAAGGCACGCAGACCATTACGGGTCAAGATAATTGCATCGCAAAATTCTCAGTTGAACTTACTCCATCCAATAAAAAGTAATTTATGCAGCTGAGTATACATCATATAAGTTTTCCTATTGAAGATCCTTTGTTAAAGTATCTTATCGAGATTATCATTATTTTATGCATTCCGCTTTTATTGAATAAAATTAAGGTGCCTCATCTGTTGGGTCTTATTATTGCTGGTGCACTAATAGGTCCAAATGGTTTTGGAGTGCTTTCTAGGGACAGCAGCGTAGTAGTTACTGGAACTACAGGTCTTTTGTACATTATGTTTTTAGCTGGTCTCGAAATCGATATGGCCGATTTTAAAAAGAACAAATGGAAGAGTATCATTTTTTCTATTTTCACTTTTGCTGTTCCTTTTATTTTAGGACTCGTTGGTGGTTACTATATACTGGGATTTTCACTCCTTACCTCAATTCTTTTTGCCAGTCTTTTTTCGTCACATACTTTAATCGTTTACCCGATGGTAAGCGGATTAGGAATTGCCAAAAATCTTGCAGTTAATATAACGGTGGGAGGAACGATGATTACCGATGTGCTTTCGCTTCTCGTTTTGGCCGCTGTAGTCGGAATGTCACAGGGAGAAGTCGGAACAGCTTTCTGGGTGAAGTTATCAGTTTCGATGGTCATTTTTACATTAATTGTACTGCTTGTTTTTCCGATAATTGCCCGCTGGTTCTTTAAAAATGTGGAGGATAAAATCTCTCAATATCTTTTTGTACTCGTCATGATTTATTTGGCTTCACTTTTGGCTGAATTGGCAGGTATCGAATCTATTATTGGAGCTTTTTTTGCTGGATTGGCTTTAAACAAGTTAATTCCGCATACTTCATCGTTGATGAATAGGGTGGAGTTTGTCGGAAATGCCATTTTTATTCCTTTCTTTTTAATAAGTGTCGGAATGCTGATTGATTTTAGTGCTTTTATACAAAGCTGGGAGACATTGTGGGTAGCATCAATTATGCTTATTGCTTCTATTGGAGGAAAATACGTTGCAGCTATGCTAACGAAAAAGACATTTAAGCTTACGAATGATGAGGGTCAGCTGATTTTTGGACTGAGTTCTGCATCTGCAGCAGCTACGCTGGCTTCTGTAATGGTTGGGTATAATATAATTATTGGTGAAAATGATGCGGGAGAACCTATAAGACTTTTAAATGAACATGTGCTTAACGGCAGTATTCTTCTTATTCTCGTTTCTTGTACCGTATCATCGTTTGTATCGATGGCAAGTGCACAGCGTATAGCACAGGCAGATAAAGACAATACCGTATCGGGTAAGAACGAAGAGAAAGAAAATATACTTTTGGCAGTAAACCATGAGGCTACTGTTGAAAAAATGGTCAATCTTGGACTGATGGTAAAGTCCTCTGCAAATAAGCAGCTGTATGCTGTAAATGTAATTAACGAAGATGCCAATGAATCTTCTGAAAAAAATGCCGAACGGATTTTAGAAAATGCAATTAAAGCCGCTTCTGCTGCCGATGTTGAATTGCACCCAATTACACGTCACGACAATGATATAGCAAGCGGAATAAGTAATGTGATAAAAGAAAAAGAAATTACAGACCTTATTGTAGGGCTTGAAGGCGAAAAAGGTTTTTCGGCTTCATTTGTGTATAATTTGTATAACGGTTATCTTCGAAACAAAAGCATCAATTTGATGGTATATCACGCTGTACAGCCTGCTGCCACGATTAAAAGATATTTGGTTTTTATACCAGCAGATGCCGAGCTGGATGCTGGATTTTTTCATTCGATGTTAAGAATCTGGAATATAGGCCGTAATTCTGGAGCAAAAATGAGTTTTTATGGAAAAGAGAAAACGCTGGATATTCTGAAAAGAATTGCAAAAAAAGCCTCTATAGAAGCCACATTTGATGTTTTCTCAAATTGGGAAAATGCAGAACAGACAGCACTTTCCATTGAAGAAAACGAAGGCCTAGTGATAATGATGGGTGACCGAGGAATGCATTCGTATTTTCCCAGAATGAGAGATATTCCAGATCTTTTGAATCACAGGTTTAATAACAATAACTATATGCTTATTTATCCTTTTTCTAAAATTGCTTCAAACAATACAGAAAAAAGATCTGTAAGCAGTCATGATGATTTTGCAGAAATAGGAAAAGCAATTCGAAATATTTTTAAATAACATTTTCAGAATAATTTACCGCACTTTTATTTTTACTTTTTTATTCTTATATCTTTATTTTTTAATGAGGTCTCCTAATTATTGAAACAATTGATGAGATCTTAGAAAAGAATTAACGGTTTAAAAATTGTAAAAATGGATAGAAAGAAACATTGGGAAAACATATATAAAACAAAAGATCTGACAGAAGTTAGCTGGTATCAGCCAGTTCCTCAGACTTCACTAGATCTATTTAAGCAATATAATATTCCCTCTCAAGCTAAAATTATTGATATTGGAGGCGGTGATAGCTTTTTGGTTGACGAACTTCTGAAATTGGGTTATTCAGACATAACTGTTTTAGATATTTCTAAAGAAGCAATTGCAAAAGCCCAAAACCGTTTAGGAAAAGAAGCTGAAAAAGTAAATTGGATCGTATCTGACATAATAGATTTCAAACCAGTTCATAAATATGATTTTTGGCACGATCGCGCTGCATTTCATTTTTTAACAGAAGAAAAAGATATTCTGAAATATCTCCAGATTGCCAGTGAAGGAATAAACAAAAATGGAATTTTGACAATTGGTACTTTTTCTGAAACAGGACCAACAAAATGCAGCGGAATCGAAATCAGACAATATTCTGAGAAATCTTTGGCAGAACGGTTTAAATCAAACTTTCAATTGGTGCATTCTTTTACAATTGATCATAAAACTCCTTTTGAAACTATTCAGAACTTTATATTTGGCGTTTTTAGAAAATAATATATTACTTTTAGCTGATTACGAATTGATTAATGTACCAAAAATATGAATTCTGAAAACCAAAAAAACGAAATAAGCCGACGCAAGTTTTTACAAAATAGTTCATTAGCGACAGCTGGAATTTACTTAGGTATTTTAGGTATGCCTAAACTGTTCGGAAATGTCTTGATAGATAAAGAGCCTAAAGGCATTCCAGATGTTAAACTGAATAATGGTCTAAAGATGCCTATGCTCGGGTTTGGAACTTATGGGCTGAGTGGTGAGATCTGTCAAAAATCTGTCGTTGAAGCTATATCTGCAGGTTATCGCCTTATTGATACTGCAAAAGTATATGGAAACGAGATAGAGGTAGGCAAAGCTATAAAACAAAGCGGCATTGACAGAAAACAGCTTTTTGTTACCTCAAAACTTTGGGTTGATGATGCAGGTTATGAAAATGCAAAAAAGGGTTTTGAAGAAACACTAAGAAAATTGCAGGTGGAATATCTGGATTTATATCTAATACACCGTCCGAGAGGCGATGTAAAAGGATCTTGGAAAGCAATGGAAGAACTCTACAAAGCAGGAAAAATCAGAGCTATTGGCATAAGCAATTTTGATCCTGCACAGTTGGCCGATCTATTGTCTTATGCACAGGTAAAACCAGTTGTGAATCAGATAGAAACTCATGCTTATTTTCAGCAGTCCAATGATTATAAGGTGCTAAAGCAACATACTATACAGATACAGGCATGGGCGCCTTTTGCAGAAGGGCGCAATGGTCTTTTTACAAATGAAACATTAACTCAAATAGCTAAAAAGCATGGTAAAACTACTGCACAAGTTAGTCTAAGATGGCATTATCAGCGTGGTATTGTTGCTATTCCGAGATCTTCTCAAAAAGCCCATATTATAGAGAATCTAGATATATTCAATTTCAAGCTTGATGATGCTGATATGAAAGCGATTGAAAAATTGGATTTAAATAGAACTCAATTCCCGGAATGGAGTTAAAGATGCTTTTTAAATCAGCTGCTTGGGAGAAATGCCATATAGTTTTTTAAACGCGTATGAGAAATGAGATAAGTTTTCGAAACCTACTTCAAGATACACATCGATTGGCTTTTTCTTTTTTTCTGCCAATTGGTAATAGGCCAATTCAAGTCTTTTATGTGTAAGCCATTTTTGAGGAGTAGTATTAAAGTGCTTTTTAAAGTCTCTATTGAATGTTGATAAACTGCGACCGGTAAGATAGCCTAGTTTTTCCAAAGGCATGTTGAACATAAAATTACGTTCCATAAAACCAATTAGATCGATTTTTCCAGGTTCATCAAAATTAGCGAGTACATTGTCAACATTTTTGTCGATTGCTCTCAAAATGCTTAGAGCTTCGGTTATTTTTAAAGAAGCCAAATCTTCTGAGAAATGGCTTTTCAAATCAAAATAAGGCACAAGCGAAGCCAGGCAGCTTTCTAACAAAGGATGATTATTAAAACTATAAATTTTATTTTCAGGTATCGGTTTCTTTACAAGTTCGATATTCTGATAAAATTTTTTTAGCCGTTCAACAGAAAGGTGCATTACAACTGTTTTGTGTGGTTCTCCGTTTGAGGGATAATTGATTATAGTTGCAAGCTGGTTTCTTGGTATTAAAAAGATATCTCCTTTCTTAAAAAGAAAGGAGGCATCATATTGTATAATTCTTGTTTCACCAGAGATAAACCAAATGAGCATATGATCATCAAACATGATATCTGATTTAAAGAATTTGTCCTCATAGCAGGAAAGTTTAATTTCTGGAGTTAAATATCTTGATATGTGATCCATAATTGATTTGATTAATTTATGATTACAAAGATAGAAAGTATCATTTCTTTTTGTTCAAAACCCATATTAGTTTACAGAGGCTAATGACACACCAGTCATTTGTTCACTTAAATCCCATAATTTTTTAGCATTGGTTTCGTCTAAAGAATAGGGCTGGACACCATATATTCCGATGCTTTCTTCTGATGCTAATGGAGCAATATCTGCATCTTCACAATAAACACCTCCAATATGGTCCAGTAAAGGACTTGTGGCACACCATATAGTTGTGGCTGCGCCTTGCGGTATTGACTTTAATCTTGCAGCAACTTCAGGAAGCATATTGCCCTCTGCATCTAAGAAACCCATTTTTTGAAATAATTCTACTGATGCTTCTCTTCCTAGTTCTGTGCCTCCAATTGAGCCAGGATGAAGTGAGTAAGCTCTTATATGGTGCGCTTTTATGCGGTTGTCCAGCTCAAGAGAAAATAAGTTGCATGCCGTTTTTGACTGTCCGTACGCTTGTAAGGTTTCATACTCGCGATGAAGAAAATTAGGATCTTCAAAGTTGAAAGGCGACATATGATGTCCAAGTGAAGATACATTAATGACTCTTGCGCCGTTGGCTTTTTTAAGCGCAGAAAAAAGCTTTAGCGTCAAATGAAATTGCCCTAAGTAATTCGTAGCCAATTGCGATTCGATTCCGCGACTGTCTCTGCGTAAAGGAACCCACATAATCCCAGCATTATTTATAAGCAAATGCAAAGCTCTTCCTGACGAGATAAATTTATCTGCAAACGCGGTAATAGAATCAGGATCTATAATATCCATTGCTTCGATTTCTACATTTTTTATGCCTTTCAAGTTATTCTTAGCTTTTTCAATATCCCTTGCAGCTACGATTATTGTCGCGCCCGCATTTGCAAGTGTTTTGGTGGTTTCAAGACCTATGCCTGCATTTCCGCCTGTCACAATTACATTTTTTCCCTCAAGACTAATTCCTTTGATTACATCAGTTGTTGTTGACGATGCATTAAATCCTGAATTGAGCGGCTGTTGTAATGCTCCTTGATAATTGTTCTGTATCATTTTTTTTATTATTAAAAGTTATGATGCAAAGTAAGGCACACTTTGAAGGTCTGACTTTGCTTAAAAAGTCAATTTACTTTGTTCAAAATGTCGTTTAAAGCTTGACTAAAAATTTCTACCCAAAAATGCCAAGTAATTAAAAACGGATTTATAAAAAGTATTTGCGTATATCCAATCGTTTCAAGCGAATTTATATCTGCTTAAATTCTCATTTTCTTTTTTCTAAAATTTGTCTTGAAATATCGTTTTGCTTTGAGATAATAGTAAACCCAGCAAAATATCTAAAACCAAATTAATCAAACAAAAAAAGCATGAGCACATTAATTTTTATTCCAATTGTATTGGTAATTGCAGGCATAGTTTTTATGATTTATGTAAATAAGAAACACAAGACTGCAAAAGGAGAAATTGATTTAAATTTTGAACGAACAAAATATGACCAATACAAACAAGAATTATTGGCTAATGATTTTTCACAATTAAAGCATTGGATGAAAGGTAAAGCTATAGACGCATTTACTTCTGCATCTGTGCCACAATCTACAAGCAGTAAAGTTCAAGAAATTGTTACCGATGGTCTAAAAAATGCAGCATTATCTACCATTGGTGTAAAACTGAGAAGAGTAGAAACAGATTGTTTTTGGGTTTTGAGCGGAAACGATTTGCATTTCTTTACTACCAATACGGTGGGCGAATTAGACGAGCATATTGTTTTTGATAACTTCAGAATTGAAGATGCTAAACTTGAATATGGGGGCGTTTTGAAATCGCAATTGGGCGTTTATTCTAAATCTTCAGAAGAATACTTGCCAAAAACACACGTCATCACTTTTTATATTGACGGAAGTCCGTTGTCGCTTGAAATTCATGATAGGCTAAATTATGTAACTGCTCCCGAAGATATGCTGAACTTGAAAAAACAATTGGAAACTAGAGCCAAATATCAAGTAGTTGGCGAAAGATTTCTCGATATTTTACAAAACAAAGTTCCTCATTTAAAAGTAGCATAAGAGTTATGGGATTTTTTTCAAAAATTTTGAATTCATTTCAAAGACTTAGACTAAATAATCACAATGCTATAAGAGGCTATTTATTAGATCATTTGCTTGTTGGCTCCATGTATGCAGAACAGCAGTCGGCTTACTTGAATTCTTATGAAACAGGTTTGAATAGATCTAATATTGTCACATTGGCTGAAGAGTATTGGGGAATCTATAATAGAGAGCAAGCTATTGAAGTGCTGCAAAATCTGCACGACAGAAACCAAGACGAAAATATGGAAATCGTTTACCGAGCATTTGAGGATAGCGAAAATTATGTGGACATTTTAAAATCTAATCTGCCAAAAGAAGAAGGCTTTTTTGAACATTATATAGATTTATTTAGACAGCTTAATAATACGGTTCCAGAACTAATGGAACAAAACATCATCACGGATTTTTCTCAAATAAAAAAGACAAAAGACAGTGGCTGGAATTACGGAAGAGGTGCTTTCTTAGCGCGTTGCTGTTACGATTTGGGTTATCTTTCAGAAAATGAACTCAAAGAATATTTAGAAAAATGCCACACCGATTTGAAGAAATACTGTACTACTTGGAAAGAATACACCACGAGCTATATTTTTGGAAGAGCCGTTTGGGGCGGTTCAAACAACAGCGGAATGATACAGATTGCAAATGACTTGCTTACTAATGACAATAGTCCGCTTAAGAATAAAACATATCTCTAAAGGATGCCGAATAAAATAGTTCGGGGTTTAAAGAAAAAAGTATTGTTGGGGGCAATACTTTTTACAATTACTTATATGGAGATTTGCTGGTTGATCGGAAATTTTTCTGAAAGAATATCATTGGGTTTTTTAGATTGTTCTTTTGTTGAAAATGTGTATTTAGCGTCTCTACTGACGGCCGTTTTCTTAGCAATAGTGTTTTTGGTATTTTCTTTTATTAAAAAGATCTATTTAAAAAGCGTAATTGAGCTGATAATCTTTATTCCAATTTGGGTTTTATTGAATTACGTCATTTTAGCTGACCGCAAATCTTCATGTAGTATTGGCATTTTTCAAGAAGAATTATTCTATACTATTTTACTTTCTATTGTGCCTGTTTTGGTAATATCGATTGCGATTGTAATTGTAATATCTGCAATTATATCCCAAGGATAAAAAAAGCAGTCATAGAAAACTATTATCTAAAAAGCCTCTGCAAAATATTTTTCAACTGCCCGCTATTGCATAATTTTGTAAGATAAGGAAGCCATTAGCTTCTTATATTTTACTATGAGCAATACATTTTCTGAAAATAGCCAAATAGGAGTGGTTCCAACCTTTTCTGAACTAGTGCATACCGATTTCAAAGGAGAAATGAATGCGTTATGCTGGCATAGAAATTTGGATGGTGATTTTAAAGAAATTGTAGCCAAGCTGTCTTTAAAAGAAAATATAACTGAAGTTTCTCCAGAAGATCTAATGACGCTTCACCTCTCAGAAAATGGAATTATAGCAAGAGAAACAATCTTGAATGATTTACAATTATTGACTGATTTTGGCGCTTCGCCTTCGCTAAATTTACTGAAATGTTACGAACGCGATGATGAATTTGATTTCATTTCGACCGATGTGTATTCCTTTCACGTAGACCGTTCGCCCATTGCAACCGACACTTTTTTATGCACCTATCATGGAGCGGCAAGCGATATTGTGGCTAATTCGCAAGTAGAACAAAAAATCTTAATTCCAGAAATTAGAGCAAAACTCAAAGAATTGCATGATGGAACAGAAGAGGAGTTTGAAGACTTTTTAAAAGAAAATTACTTTGATTTGCATTATCAGCTGCATGAAAATGCAAAACCTATTAGTTTAGGTTTAGGACATCTTTGGCGCTTGGCTGTAGATCATCCAAAGCAAGAAGTACTGCCTTGTGTGCATAGAGCGCCTGTAGAAAATGATGGAGAATATCGACTGTTGCTGATTTGTTAGACAGTTTTAACGAGAATGAATTTCCAGATATGTCAGTTCAATGTAAATACATGTAAAAATCCTGTCAAATTATTCTTAAATGTAATACAAAGAAGATTTTTTGTTCTTCTGAAACAAAGAACTGATTATCAATATGTAGTACTTTAATTATTAAAGAAAGACGGGTTTTAGCGATAATAAAGAAAAGTTAAAAGCATTCTTAATTTTAAAGTGGCACAATTCCTGCCTGCAAAAAAATCATTGAATAATCAGAGCGCTTAATCGGTGTTCTAAAAAATTAAAATAAATGAAAAGATTTAAATGTATGTATATTTTTGTGGTAGTGTTATTGTCAACATTTACATATGGTCAGGAAAGTTTAAAAATGTTTGTGAAAGAAAGTAAAGCGCCATGTACGGGTGTTGCCCCTATGGAATGTCTACAGGTAAAGTATGATAATGACAAAGAATGGCAGTTATTTTATGATCATATTGAAGGTTTTAATTTTGAAAAAGGAAATCGATATGAGCTACTGGTAACAAGAACCAAAAAACCAGAACCAATTCCGGCTGATGCTTCTGCATATCAGTATAAACTGAAAAGCATAATTTCTAAAACCCCTGTAAACAAGGAAAAAGGAATTTATGACACCAAAATGATTTTGACTCAGTTAAATGGAAAAAAGGTAAACAGCGGAAAAGCATTTATTACCATTAACGACGAAGCAGGTACAATAAGCGGTAAAAACGGATGTAATAATTTCAACGTAAAATACACGAAGCTTTCTTCAAAAAATCAAATCAAGACCAATTCTCCTATGGGAACTTTAATGGCTTGTAACGACGAAAGCATGAAATTGGAAAAAGAATTTAACGCTGCAATAACCAACAAAAAATTCAAAATTGTAAAGAAAAACAATACAGTGTACTTTAAAAATACTAAGAACAAAGTGGTTATGGAATTTTCTATTCCAACTCAAGACCAACTTTGGAGTTTTATTGCCAAAAATAATTGGAAACTAATCGCATTAGAAAATGTTGGGCAAGATTACGGAAAAGCTTCTATTATATTTAATCCATCAGAAAAGAAAGTAAGCGGAAATACAGGCTGCAATAACTTCTTTGGCATTTATGAAACTAGCGGTGATACTATTTCTTTTGATAAAATAGCGACTACAAAAATGGCTTGCATTGGTGAAGGAAATAGCACAGAGCAAAAAATATTATCTTATTTAAACTATAAAGACCTGCGTTTTGATGTAGCAGACCAAACGCTTAATTTTTATCTTAACGATAAATTGGTCATGATGTTTGGCATTACAAAATAAAATCAGTTCTATAAGTCATCTTAAAATTGAAGATGATTTATAAAAATTAATAAAAAACCAGTGAAGTTAATTCACTGGTTTTTTTATGGATAATTAGTTTTTAAGTCTGAAAATAAAGATTACTCAAATCTTTTTGTTGGTTCGTTTATAAAAATAAACAATACTTCCAATAATCAAAAGAATAAGTTATTGGGTAAAATAATTTATAACATAATATGTGTCACCAATATTTAAGTTAAAATAGTAATCTGAGAAGTAAAAAAAACAAAAAGCACTATGCCAATTGTTAAGAACGGTAAAAATTTATTCTTCATTTTCTGCCATTATTAAATTATTAAAAAAAGCATTGAACATATTAAAGTAGCCAAAGTTTGCTTCTTGGAAACTGACATCTTCTATAACAAAGTTATATAACTCTTTAGGGAATTTACTATAAAGCATTTTTTTCTCAACAATAGACTCTATCTCAGAGATAATTTCTTTTAATTTTCGTTTCTCCAAATTGACTTCTTGTAATTCATCAATTTTTGATTCGGAGAAAAATAATTCAATAATATTCTTTTGACATTTAATAGCATAATAAGGCACTATAACACTAATTAATAATGATACTGTATATAATTGTCTATCCTCAATAATACTAAAATTAAAAGTCAGGCATTTATCGCCATATTCGAACAATGTAAAATCTTGAAAGTTTTTTAAAGTATAGTCGTTTTCAAATTCCTTAAGAATATTTTTTGAACAAACTTCTTTCGAATCGGATTGAAAAGTTTTTAATGTTTGATTCAATCTAAGATATTCTTCACTTTCAAAATACTTTTCTTGTTCCTTTTCAAATGAGATGTTTTTCGGGTAAAAAACGTAAATCAATTTTTTTAAAACTATATCTATCATAATATTTTTTTATTCGCAATCATATGGACTATCGGGAAAAGTTGGTCAAATTGACTGGTTTTTCTATTTAAGCAAGCTTAAGCTAATCTAAAATAAAAAAACTCGAAAAATTGTTTTCAAGGTTTTAATTGCGAACGATTATCTTATCTTTTCTTTGTATTGTTTATAAAAATAAACAACAAATATTGGGCAAATAATTTAAGATACTTCCTATCTAGGTTGTTGCTTTTTTCACCATTGTTATGACGTAAACCGATGATATTAAAAACACGGTTAAAGGAATTAAAAAAGCACTGTGTATGTTCTGGTAATTAATTCTTAGTCCTGTAACGTAAAACTGATAAACCAATAATACTACAAAACAGCCCAAGAGAACTTTATAGTTTCTACTTATTAAAAACAAAAAAAGCAGAAAAAATACAGGAATAATTGACAACCCTTCCCAAAATATTCCAAACCTCACGCTACTAAAGAGGTCGTGCAAAAATTGGTAGAAATAAATCAGTAGTAGAGCAATAGTTGGAACCCCATTCTCTTGAACCCCGAAGATTAATAGAAAAGAAAACATTGCGATGAATCTTATGACTTTTAAATTTATTGACATGTTCTATTTGTTTTTTAGATGTTCATTTGATGGAGTAGTATGATACTATTCTTTAAGCTTTCGAGATGCTTTCCAATAATAAATGCTGCCAGCTAAAAACAAAGGCAAGACAAAATAGTAGTAACTAATAAATTGAAAAGAGCCATTAAAATCAGCTAAATAAAAACTTTCGGTCGCATATAAATAAATAAACGAACAAACACAGATTATTAAAAAAATTATATAGTTTCTAGTTAATGTGTTTAGTTTAAAGTACGAATTAGGCGATAAAATATACAGCAACCATTTTAAATGACTAGGATCCGAAGATTTTTCTATTCTTTTTTTCAATTTTATAACGAGTGTATGTTGCATATAAACAAGAGAGCCAATAAAAAATATTGGTAATATCAAATAAAAATAACTTACAACGTAATACGTATCGTAAAAATTGATAGTAAAAAAATATTGCTCAAAATAAAAATAAACGAGTAATAAGGCGGAGATTGCTAAAAAAAATAAATAATTTCTATTAAGTGTTTTCATATATATTTTGATTGTTAAAAAAAGCGTTATACAAATTAAAATGTCCCTGCGAAACACCTTGAAAACCAATATCATTTATAAGAGTATGCATTAAAGCTTCAGGGAATTTTTGATAAAAAAGTTTTTCCTCTACAATTTTTTCAATATCTAAAATTAAATCTTCAATCTTTCTATTGTCCAAATTTTGGGATTCTAACTCTTTAATTCTTTCTTTTGTAAACCAAGGTTCAGCATGATGCCAACCTTTTTTAATTACATAATAAGGGATTATAAAGCTGATATATAATGTAATAGAAAGTAATTCGCCACCTTCGAATACGTTCACAAAAAATGTAAAACATCTGTCCTTAGAGCTATCTAATATTGAAAAATCTTGAAATTCTTTAAGAATGATGTCATTATCAAATTCTTTTCTAATATTATCACGAATTTTGATGTTTTCTTCGGAATCAAAATAATCAATAAGTTTTTTTAATCTTTTATATTCTACCGTTTCTAAATATTTCTCTCTTTCATCCCAAGGACATACATTCTTAGGATAAAACATATAGGCATAATTAGCTAAAACTTCATATATCATAATTTACATAATTTAATCACAATTACCAGAACTTAATGTGTTTGTTTTATATTGTGTAGCAGGAATACTTGAAGTTGTATTAAAATTCACTATTCCTCCATTAGTATAATCTCTATATTCTTTCATTAATTTTTCTTGAAAATACAATCTAACTGTTAATTCAGATGCTGTACTTCTTGCAAATTTAGCTACTGTATCATCCATTGCCAATTGAAGGATTCTTGCAGAAACTGTTGCTGCAACTCCTGCGCTTACGTTACCATTCCCTTTGTTATAGTCTACTGGCATCCCAAAACTTACTGCCTGCGGAAATGAGATGACTTGTGTTATTTGAATATGATTTGGCAGAGTTATCAAAATAACTCTAAAATAAATATTTTTAACAGAAGCTTCTTGCCAATTAGCTCCTGGTTTTGATGTAAAATTAAAGCTTTCACAACTAGGAGGAAGATCTAGACTAGAACTATCTCCAAGATATTGCCCATTTTCGCTATAATGCGAATATTGCGCAATTCGCTGCAACTTTATAACTTCGATATCTACAGGTCCATCACAAGGATAAGGCAAGATATTAGTAGTTCTTGTAATCTTTTCACCTACATAGATAACCTCTAAAATCTTTGGGCCTTGGCTAATTACTCGCCAAATGTCTTGAGCTTGCTCTACAGTTTGTGTATATGTTCTGTCGCATAAAGGTATTTTACTAGTAATGTTTGATGAAGCATAAAACAAATTTATTGCTTTTGTTAAAATATCCAAATCTTCCCTTCCAGAAATATTGTTCGCTTGACCATTTCTAATCACAACTGAACCCAAATTTTCTCCATTAAAGGAGTACACATTCAAGCCACCTGAAAAGTCCTTTAGGTTTGCAATAGTTTCAGGGTAAACAGCACTTTTTGCAAGCGCATAGACTTCTAAAAAATACGATTTCGATTTGCCCTCATTTTCAATTGTAACACCTTGATATTTCAATTGGTTTTGCAAAACGTCAGATTCAAAAGTGTTTACAACTTTTTCTTTAGCTGAAAATTCTAAAATTTTAAAATCATCTTTTTCAGTTTCATTTACATTCTCAAAATCTGCTTCAACATTATTGGCAATATTGGGATTTGAAAATTTTGCTAATTCTAATTCGGTCTTAGCAACTTTTGCATTTTCCTGATTTTTGTCTAATTCGTCATTATTACAAGACAATAGAAAAAGTGCCATAAAAAAACAAACGGAATACTTAATACTTCTTTTCATAATCATTTACATTGGTTGGTTAATAAAATCTTTTATTTAATAAAAATCTTACATTTTGAATTTGCTAATATATGGTAATTATATTTATTTTAACAAAAAAAATACTAAAAAAAAAGATATTAAATAAAAATTTTACTA
>Ga0099824_1007641_pt1 | contig 14213 bp, 6 predicted proteins | sample SiratrowhiteBW_FD_76837 | JGI IMG/M metagenome (GOLD analysis project Ga0099824, IMG submission 76837) | Root nodule microbial communities of legume samples collected from California, USA - Siratro white BW | ecosystem: Host-associated > Plants > Roots > Nodule | place: USA: California...
TTATTTCACGTGGTCACGGTAGTAAAATTAGAAAGACCTTTAAGTAAAATACATTAGAAATTGAAAGCATCAATACCAAATTCCGGAAATAAAACCTTCAGTACTAAAATATGCAAAATGTCAAGATTCAATAACAAAATGTACAAGTAACTCAAATCCTACAAAATTTATTATTTTTATATGAATGACAAAAACTATAATGATTTATAATTTTAACAATTAAATGTTAATTTTTTGGGATAAACATTAATTGATTTCAAATATGTTTTCTCATTTTAAAAATGTATTTAGTTTGCAAATAAATTAAATAAGAAAGTAAAAAAATAAAATGAAAACATAACCAACTACAAGAATGGTTCGTTCCAAATTCGATAGACAACAACTGCTTAAGAGAGAGTCAGAGAAAAGCGGAGACAGTTGCAATATTGGCAGTGGCAGTGACACACTCCCTCACTTTCTCATTGCCCTTCTCATGTCTCAAAACTTAAACCTTACTCCCTCCTCACTTTCTCTCTAGTTCAATTCAACATGTCTCCGCCCCAGCCTCGCCGTGTCGATCCCAAAATCTGGAGGGCTTGCGCCGGCGCCGCCGTCTACATCCCCAAGCTGCATTCTAGGGTTTACTACTTCCCTCAGGGTCACATGGAGCACGCCTCTCCCTCACATTTGCTCTCCCCTGCCTTCCGTTCCCTCCCCTTCGTTGCCTGCCACGTGTCCTCGCGTGATTTGCTCGCTGATCCATTCTCCGACGAGGTCTTCGCCAAGCTTGTCCTCACTCCCATCCCTCAACCCTTCCACCACAACCTAAACCACCAGAACGATGATAGCAACAACCAAAACGACGACGACGAGCGCGAGTACCAAAACGGCGTCGTTTCGTTCTCCAAAATCCTCACGCCCTCCGACGCCAACAACGGCGGCGGCTTCTCCGTGCCGCGCTTCTGCGCCGACTCCGTCTTCCCTCCGCTCGATTTCCGCGCCGATCCTCCCGTCCAGATTCTCTCCGTCACCGACGTCCACGGCGTTGCGTGGCGGTTCCGCCACATCTACCGTGGCACTCCGCGTCGGCACCTCTTCACCACCGGCTGGAGCAAGTTCGTCAACCACAAGAAGCTCATCGCCGGAGATTCCGTCGTCTTCGTCAAGGACTCCGACGGAAACGTCTCGGTCGGGATCCGCCGCGCGACGCGGTTGGTCTCCCCTTCCTCTCTTGTGGAGGCGGAGCAGCCGCCGGCGCAGGGGGAGGGGTTTTCGCGAAGCGCAACCGGGAGAATATCGCCGAATGCGGTGGCGGCCGCGGCGGAGTGCGTGGCGCGGAACGCGCCGTTTGAGGTGGTGTATTATCCGAAGGCGGGTTTTGCGGATTTTGTGGTGAGTGCTGAGGTTGTAGAGGACGCGATGAAGTGCGCGTGGGTGGGTGGAATGAGAGTGAAGATTGGAATGGAGACTGAGGATTCTTCTAGGATGACGTGGTTTCAAGGGACGGTGGCTTCTGCCTCTGCCTCTGATAACGGACCTTGGCGCATGCTTCAGGTATGGTTTGTTTGCATCGTGCTGTGTGATTGAGGAATTGCATGAATTAAATGTGTGATTGAGCCAGTTTCGATAAATTTGTTGGAGAAAATAAATTAATCAAGGAAATGTCATGAATTAAATGTTTTTGAGTTAAATTTAACTCAGGTACTCGAGCACTTTTGGAAGCTCATTCATGTGAACTAACTTATCAATGTAAGTTAGTAATCAAATACTTTTATCTCAATTAAAAGGTTTCCTTAAGTTAGAAGTTGATCCAAACAGGACCATTCTTGTGCTGAAAGAAAGGATGGGATTATGCAATGTGCTCTCGAAGTTCTGCCAAATGCCAGCAACTGGTCTTTATTTGGAAAACAAAAATGGAAAGTTTGTTAGAAAAACATGCGTTTATTATATAACAAATGTGAAAAAGTATTTAATAGTTACCATTTTTAGCCTTAATAGTATTGAAAGTGGTATATTTTAACGTGCATTCAAAGATATATGGTTTATGAAGCATAAAATAATAATGAAATCTTGGGATCTTGATAACTTATTGTTTGAAATGGAATTACGAGTTTTTTTAAAAAAAAAAAAATTGGAGAGGGTTAATTGTTTTGCTTTATACCCTTTGGGATTAGTCTCGCTCACTCAATGCACGTGGGGATGATTCTAGAGGGTAAGGAAATTACATCTTATCATATGATCGTTTGTGAATAATAGCGCTTTGTGGCTACAAGATGACAGTTTTAGACTAAGGGCAATGCAGAAAATATTCGCCCTTCAGTATTAATGAAAATAGAGAATGGAAGCGTGATATTACCGAATGTTTGGATAGTTTATATTTACCTTATTCATAAGTAGGTTGAGCTGAAAAAATGGAAGACCAGCTGTACTTTAAGCTTCTTAAGATATATCTGTGTTTTTACTACGACTTGGGTAAAGATGTAACATTTTCACATTTGAATCTCTGAGTGTCTTGCTGCTTTTTATTATTTCTATGTGTCCAAATATTCTACTCGGGGGTAGTATCCGCAATAATTGAGCTATAATTAAGCTCTGCCTCTGTTGATATTGTTTTGTTTAACTGGTAGTTTCGTTTCTTTTAAAATACAGATAGCGATTATCTCCCTTTATTATTAGTTTTCTCTCTCACCTGTAATATTGTATCAACGGATCCTTATATTATGTTATTTGTGATGACATACTCTTTTAATTGGTAAGAAACCTTTGTCTTGGAAATTTTAGTTTTAGGATTTCTTATCTATCGGCTTCTTACCATTTTTTATGATCTCAATATCGTAGGTTAACTGGGATGAACCTGAAGTCTTACAGAATGCTAAACGAGTCAGTCCTTGGCAGGTTGAACTTGTTTCCCCCTCACTTGCACTTCATCCAGCCTTTTCCCCTTCAAAAAGGTTTAGAGCTGACCAGGGTTCTGGACTGTCAAGTGATAGGGAGGGAGACTCCTTCTTTCCTATGACAGGTTTCCCTAACTCAACAATGGGAAACATGGATAAAAGATTGTTGAGTTATGATACTTTTCCTGCTGGCATGCAGGGAGCCAGGCATGATCTATTTTCTGCATCAAGTTTTTCCAACTTTTTAAACGATAACTCTTACATGTACATGGGTAGTACTTCCTTTGGGAACAATACAGTGCAAAGTTTGGGAATTGTTTCAACAGAGCTAAACATTAGCAGTTCTCAATCAGATGACCTGTCACCACATAGCCAGAGTAGTCTACATTCTTTTGACACAGAGTTTACTGGGACCCGGCACTGCAACACCAAAGTTGGTTCTGGTTCAATCCTGCTATTTGGTAAGATCATACAGCCTGCTGAAAGTCATTTGCATGATGCTGCTGATTACGTGGAACGTGATGGCAGCAGGGGCAGCAAAGAAACCGAAGACAGTTGAGGCATGCTATTTGTGAAAATAGTTATGCAACAGATAAATACATGTACAGGTATGCTAATATATCTGATTGAATTTTGTCACTAACTCAGTGATATAATCAGCTATTGTTTTGTATTGGAGAAATGGATTATTTATCTCTATGCCTTTTATTGAACTGTCTCAAATCCTGGTTGAGGTATGTCCTATTGTCTGGTGGAGGGGTATTTCTGATTTCTGATCAAGTTATAGGTAATATGATTCCTCAAACACTCTTGCAATTTGATCTATTGATGACATAGATCTTATATTTCCCAATAATCGTGTTATATATTTAAAGTATTTAAAATTTAAGTTGACTTCAATTAATATTTCTTTTGTTTGCTTTAACTGGATCATCCTTTACAGTTTCTCAATATTAAACAGTTGATCTTAATAACATTTTCATATAATTTATAAAACCTTGGTCATAATTCATCCTATAGTTGTAAATATTATTGACTGGAAAGCATGTTGGAATTTCATTTTGTTTAGATCACGATAGTCATTGCTTCGTTATACATAATACAAACTCATTATCATTGTGAATTGGTTCATTTTGGATGTCTGAGTTGAAAATATGGTTTTAAATCCGTTTATAAGAATATTTTCCTTTCTAAATAATTTTTTTAAGTGTAATGCATCATATTGCTGGAACTAGTGTTGGCTCATTATGTGTGTATAAGATGCAGCTTCTAGTTGCATTGACTTGAATTGCCTAAATGAGAATTATCTGTTTTGAAAGTGATATCTGTCTTAGCATATCACTGAATAGCTTATCCTGTCTAGCTTGATATGTTGTTTGATTCATTGCTACTCTGTGGTATGCTACTAAAATTCATGTATAAATTAATTTGTGCTCATATGTGATGGTCTCCAGTGCAGGCAATCAGGGCTGGCTGATAAAGAAGTTGTCCACTATCTTGGGCTTGTGGTGGTAAAACTAATGTTTCTGAGCTATCTTTATGTTTGGTATTGCTACAACTTGAATGATGAAACTAACTTCATAATATTCAATCAATTGTATGATATTGATATCTGGTATATTGTGTGTACATTTTTAAATACATGCTCGTTTTTCCGTGTTCGATAATGGGACAATAGGATTGAAGATTCCCTCATTGAAATTTGGTTTACATGTCATCAGAACTTAACTAACACATTTGTTTATGTGAGTTGATTAAAGTTAAACAACGTTACGTAAACAAATTTTTTTGTTGGAGCAAGTGACGTGCATTTCATAAGTGAGTTACTTAGTGGCATACCTCAAGTGGTCTGAACCAATAAAAACTCATTTTTCACATAATAAAATTAATATGGCTCAAGTTAAAAATTCGATTTACCAATTTTAGTATTGCAAAGTTTTTTTTGTAGTCTCTAAATGTGCGTGGCATCGTAAGCGTTCATCGGCGATTTCCCATAGTCACTGAAAATGTGTTGAATTTAGATTTCATATATATATATATATATATATATATATATATATACTCAAAAATATTTACAGATAATTGAATCTCCAATTATAAAGCATTACTATAGAATATTTAACTCAATTTAAAAGTATTTGAAGTTCTAATAATAAATATAGAAAGTATATTTGGAATTCTGTGGAATTCGTTCTGTACATCTCAGTGTATGGGTAATGAATTATTTTAAAATTAATCATGATGGGTAAAATTCTTATGCAGGGTAATTTCTATGGTAACAGTCTAGCACTAGTTAAATCTGAGTCAGCCCCACTTTTACTTTTGGTCATTCTGGATTAAGAAGTAGTCCTATTGTACTTTTATTTCTTCTATTTTCCATATAACCTTTTTTAATACTGGAAACCAAAAAACAAGTAAAATTCATTGTTAATTTTATTACTAATTTTTAAAAATAAGTTAACAGGTTGCACTTTAAGTGTATTCTAGAAAAAAATTGTAACTTGCATTCTATATTATGTCTCTACGACTTTTTTTTTTTCTTTAAAAGGTGTTTTGAGAGACTTAATAATATTTAAATTATCTTTGTGTTTGAAAACATGTAAAATTTTTTAAAGTTGAAATTAAGGATAATTTATATACTTTTTTATGACAGATATACTAAGTTATAAAATGTAAAATACTTTAATGTAGAACCTAATGATCCTATCTTAGCACACTTTGAGTTGGAACATGTTTTTGTTAGAAAAGTATTTTTTATTTATTTTTTAGTTACACGTGCTTTACAAATTTGTATTTCATTCAATGTAATCTTTTAAAATTGATCAATTTAATTTAAATTAGAATTAAAGATTTACTGATGAGGTTTGTGTATTAGTATTTTTTATAAATTATCATAGTGATGATTAAAAATGGTTAAAATTAATTATTTTAAATGCAAGGTTAATGCATGAAATTCATAAAATCTAGTTTTTTCATCACAAAAGCTGTAAAATATGTGAACAACGGTGTGTACTTTTAGATTTTAGGCAAATGAAGATAAACTATATTTGTGCACAAGCCATTCATAGAATTAATGATAAATTGACTTTCCAATTAGAAATAATTCTGCTAACAAGTATATGCTAATTTAAGATATTACTCTTCCACACTTGCTATATATTGTGGTTGAAAATTGTTTGAGAGCAAAAATAGTGGTGAGTGGTGAATCCCACGTGATAGGACAGTTATACAACAATCCCTCATCAAAACGTGTTATTAACCTTCTTGGTCTCCGCTCAAAAGGTTCTGTTAGAACGAAAAGTGAAAACATGTTATTATGTTATATTTTAAATATTTATGTAAAAATAGAGAAGATATTTTGTGTTTTATATGTTAAGGCCGGCCAACATATTTTAAACATTGTCTGTCTAAATTTGCTGAGAATAAATTTAATTATGTGATAGTTTACAATAAAATCTGTCAGATTATTTCAACAAATTTCTTCCGAAAAAGTTTTACATAAAAAAGTGAAATGTATTTTAATAAACTATATTAACTCATAAATAAGTTGAAAATGAAAATTTATAAAAGTTAAAACTATTTAATTTTTATTTCGTTTTTCTATCTTAAAGATTTGCATTGAAAAAAAAAAACAATCTAGTTTACCCAATTAGTGATTGCAAACACGCTTAGCTCGACAGACTTGATTTTATTGATTCTTTTTAGTTGTTTTGAAAATCAAAAATTGTCATTAAACTTCTCTTACTAGACGTAATAAATAAATAATGAGTATTTTAAAATAACGAAGTGTGGTTTTTTATGTAATAAATTAAGTGTACGAAATTAGTTAAGAAGTAATAATGGAATTTAAATTTCTGTTTAATCTTAAATTGAAAAATTGTATTTATGAGATACATGAGTATTAAGGGTTAATTATAAAAAGAAAAAGGTATTTAGTTTTGAGGTAAGGAGCGAGAATCGAATTTTAAATGGTGTGGATTGTTTATGGCCAGAAGGTCGGAGCAAAGAAAAAGGGGTGGACTTAGTAAGCATAGGTGCCATTAGAAATGAGAAGTCTCTCTACCCTTTGTCTCAAAATCAGCCACGCTTCTTTCCTCCTTTTTCTCTGATTCTCCTTCCTACACATAACTTCATCATCCCCTTTCCTCATCCTTAGTGCTCTGACATTTCAAAAGAACTAGAAAAGAAGATAGAGTTTTCAATTGACTTTTAACTTAAGTAAGCTCATTTTATAACTAGGAAGATAAGATATTGAATTTTAAAGACTTGATTTAAGATATTTTCACAGTTAGGGTTTGATCTTTAAGAGTAAGGGTTCTACTTGGTGTTTTGGTTTCACCTTTATTTTTAACTTTTGATTTTCTAGAAACACAAGATCTAATGTAAAATAATTTAACTTATCCTTTTTAAAAAGATTTAGGTTAAAATTCTAAAGTGATAACTATTAATAAAACGAGAAATTGAATTATAAGAATTATAAGAATACTTTTTGAAATTGAATCCTAATATCATAACATCAAATTGGAATGGATGTGGAAAGTTGATTGACTTCGTTGTTTGGTAAGTATTGTGTTTTCAGTGTTTTATTATATTTTAGATGGACTAAGATGTTAATTGGTGTTAATTTAGTGTAAGTCTTGTTATAGTTGAATTGAGACCTTGATAAATTCTAGAAATGAGTAGTTTGATATAAATTGAATACTATGATGTTTGTAATAAGTTTTAGTGTTGTGATATTGGTTTTAATTTGAATTGGAAACGGTACAATTAGTTTTGGAGTGAAAATGCACACTTAAATTTCTTCAATAAAAAATATTTTTTATTGAAAATCATTTTGCGGATAGAAATTTCACTCATCCATTTAGAATGGAAATAATATTGATAGATATTAGCCTCGATTTTGTTTAATGGATTTAATTTTGTTGAATAAATTTTAAAAAATACTTAACTTTAATTATGTGTTTATATGGTTTAAATAACGTGTGTGCGATGTGCTAAAATGACAGTAAGTTTGAAATTAGCATTACAATTGAATTAAGTGTTATGGTATAGATAAATATATACACAAATCTTTATTTAGAATTCCTACTTAAGACATCCATTATTTTTATAATAATATAAAATATCATGTTTTTTATTATGTGCTTAACTACTTTACATAATTTGAAGTAAGTATTAAGTTTAAACTAAGCATCATATATAAGGTACATAAATCAAACATAGTTTTTAAAGTTTGAGACTCAATAAACTTAAAATGTTAGATGATCATTTATATGAGATGAAGAGAATAGTAAACCAGATCAAGTCTGCAAAAGACACAAGATATAGATAACACCTAGACGTTGTCTAATTAAAGACTTAAAAAGAGCAAAATATAAAAATCTTAAGTACAATTCACATGTGCTCAACACAAGATGCATTGCAAAATGTAAGACATTTAAGAGTTATGACAGGTGATGTAGGCAATATTCCTAAGATGATTATGACATAATGCACAAACCATCAGATGTTTGTTTGGTAAAAAATGGTGTTGTCAGACAAGAAGTGAAGAAGTAGAGAAAAATATTGTCCTTTTTTCAACAATTTGAGTACAACAACAAAAAGTGTTAGTGTAAATTCAAACATATTCTGAAAAGGAACTAACATAAGAACATATTACAATACATAAGTTTCAACAACCTAATTTAGAACATGTAAGAAAGGGAAGTTTTTGTACGCAAATACGACTAATAAAACAAGCACATCTTAAGTGAAATTGTATGTAAAGAATGTATTAATCTCTCAAGTCTTTATCCTTATTAGTGTGTTTAATGTACTTTTGTAATATCTTATTAAGTAATAGTTTGTTTTTGTAAAACAACTTTTTTGTTGTATAGCTTGAAGATACTTTGTGTGTATAGTCTGGAGAGACGTTGTGGATGTTAGAAAAATCGAGAGAGAAAATATCGAGGAGATCTCACAACAATGAAATATGAGTCAAACTCACATAAAAAATTGATACCACCTTCAATCCAAAGTTTTAAGACGATATGTTAGTGGACTTTCTTTGCTAAACTTTCTCATTTCAACTTAATGCGTGACTCAAACTCACACTTAAATACTTAAGTGTCTTAGTGTTAAATTTTAAAAAAAGATTAATTGATAGCTATGAGTAAACTAAGAATGATGAAGAACAACAATTGTAATGTGTTATCATCAATGAAACTCTTTGCATATTATTTAAAAAAAAAAAACTAAATATGATCTAGATTGAGATGAATGAGTATAAACCCAAGTGTCCATTCCTTTTCATATTATGGTATCCACTCTTGATCATTCCTTTTAAATGTTTTTACAAAATATTTATTGAGTAGTTTCAAAACTTTTAAAGAACCCTCATTAACATCTAATTAACTATATTTACAAAAGTTTTTCAAAGAGTTTTGAAAGCTATATTCAAAATTCTGTTATATAGTTAACCTGTAGTGGACAATGTATACGAGTACTGCTGATCCTATATTTTTCACATTCCCCAATTCTATATTTTGAAGTTTGCACATTTATTTTTGTTTAAAAAAACATGTATTGTAAATGGTTTTGTACACGAGGGTAATTTGTTATAGAGGTAACTATTGAATACATATGTAGTTATATAAATGTTTGATTATGTTTTCTTTTATGTATAAAGTAACCATACTTGTAAATCTTATTCTACCGAACTTACTTTTACCGATGATAAATTATTTCAATGCAAATCCCCTTTTGAACATTTATCTACAATTAAATTAGCAAAGTCTTTCAAAACTAAGTTTACGACCCGCCTCTAATAAGATGATAAATCCGTCAAAGGATAGAAAGAAATCGAAAAGGAAAATTTGACTTAAATCCCCAAACTGTTGGCAAACATTTTTTATTAATTTTTTTTTCTTTTCATTCTATCATAGTTATATCTGTGTAAAAATTTTAGAGGAAAAGGAAATAATATTTGAATACCATTTATTAGTCTCTTTCGAATGATTAACAATATTTTGCACGTATTTATACATACACTTCTCTCTTCACCATTTAGAAAGTTGAAAAAAGCATAGCACACGACCAATATTTTTCATTATTGCCAACAAAGGAAATATAGCACATTTTCTAGAAATAAGGGGTTCTCCTTACTCAAAATGAATCTACAAACTTGATGGTAGACTTTCATACGTAAGCAATTCATTTGCTTCAATGAAGTTAATAGTTAAACACCCTTGCATTCATAATTATCTGTTTTAACCATGCATTTGTACACAAACATAACCAAACCCAAAATTTAGCAAGTCTAGTTACTCCCTAAGGCACAAGATAAAGGGAAGCACAAACAAGTGTGTCTGATATAGGAGAGAAAAACACAAGGGAATTTGGTAGGTAAATAGGTGGGAGAATTTTCATGACTGGTTTTCAGTTTTGGAGCAGATTTTGAGTTAGAAATGAGAGGGAGAGAACCATGCAAACTCAAACTCATCACGTATTTGATAATTTTGGAGAAAAATTAATTCTGCATAAACCATGATTACATACAGCAAACCAACCCATCAAAAAAGACATAAAAGTGGCCACATGCTTCTTACTCAACTGATTCTAACCAGTCTTTCACGATTTAAGTAGCATGTTATATTAATGTTGTTGCTTCAACATTCTGTATATATACAATATCAGGCCAAAGGCTATCATAAATGAAATCATAATTCATCATACTCCAAATTGATAATCTAGTTCCACAGCAAGACCATCATCATCCATGGCTTGTTTTGCCATGTTATATACAAGGTTTTAATATCACAATCTCCCGTTTCTGACTGCTACTTGGAATATATTCATTTACTCCAATCACTGATTCACAGCCTGTTCTACTGTCCAAGACCCCATGTTTGCCATCCTCAACAAGGTACCTCACAATCTAATGATTTTATCTGCAATGACAAGAAAGCAACCATAGAATTCATGACCATTTCTGTATCTCAAATTAATAGTAACATATCGTAAACTATTGTGTTCCAAAATTTTGACTGAATGAAACATCAACTAAAACAGGATCAAACCTACTGAACAGAAGAGACTAGACATTATCAGGTCAAAATACTTGGAACCCAGGCAACACAACATGTATTAGGATACCTTGTCCACCTTTCTATTTCAATGCATCTACAATAACCCTCAATTTTCCATGTCCTCTATTATTATGAAACCCGCCCTATTAGATAATCAGATTGCAAAACAAATAACGCATATCATACCTAAAACCTCAACAGAAACTTCTGAACAACCATTGGAATTTAATAGGAAGCAAGGTGAATCTGAGTGAAATTCACCTCCTTTGCCCACAGAGAAAACAAAATGATACCAATGAAGAAGGATTGAATTGGACTGTTGCATCCATTCCATCCAATTTCAAAGAGTGTAACCTACAATCTAATATCCACTCCATTCCACCCTTTTGTGATTCTTTCTAATTGAACAAATAACTAGACAAATCTGCACAATTACCAACTTCCTTTTCCCCCTCAATCTCAAACTAGCTCTGTCCTCAAAACACAAGTCTATATCCAATATTGTTATCACAACTAAAGCACGACGGAGCACTCAACAAATTTTCAAAATTTACCAAACTAAATCTTATTATAGTTTCCTTTTCACAACACAAGAAAAAAAAAAAAAAAAAAAAAAACTTAAATAAAATTTATAAAAGGGGAAGAGAGTAAAAAAAAAAAAAACAATTCTTTAAGGAAAACAAAAAGGTTTCTTTTTTTCAGAAGTTACCTTGTGGAAGGTGGGTTTTGGGCATGGAGTGTGCTGTAAATTTTGGAGAAGCGACCAATTGGGGGCTTCACTCGGACAGGTTTCTTTCTAAGGCCGAAAACCTCTTGCACCAAAGGCACGTGAACCAGCACCAGTTTCCACGCCACGAACCAACCTACACCACCACACGCACGTGTTCCCTTTTCAACTCAAAAGATCAACACGATGAAGACAGAAATCGAGAGAAAGAAATAGTTACCAGAAGATATTAAGAAAAGAACGAAGACTATGGCCAAAAGGGGGCGCAGAAAGAACAGCACCGTGTATTCCCAAAACGACAACGACGAAGCCATTTACAAACAACAACCTCAACTCTACCTCGGACTTCGTCTTTTTTAGGCTCCGTTTGGGCCTTCAACACTTCAGGCCCAAACTTCAACAAAAACTGTTTATTTAAAACTATTAAGTACTTATTAAATTACATAATTCACCCATTATTTACCTCTCTACCAAACGGCTCCTTAAACAACCATTTTAACTAAAAAATAAACAATTCAGCAAGCATTGATTCCATTGGAACTTTCCTTTCTCTTCTTATTCACTTTCCTTTCTCTTCATCACTATCACAATTCTCTTTTCCTTCTTCCTCAAATTTGCTTCGCTTCACCATCTCTATGGAGACAACCACTTCCGTACCCAACCGTCAACGCCGCTCGTTCCGCTGCTCCTTCGTCACACGCTGTTGTCGCTGCTTCTGCTGTTGCTACTCCTTCCCTTAAGCATATGCGTCATCTTCTCGGGGTGTCACACCTTGAAATCCACGTCGCCATGGAGAGGGAAGAACAGAGACAGTTCAAGGTTCGGAGTTTTTAGATTTTTTAAATTTTTAAATTAGGGTTTTTAATTAGGGATTTTTTTTCTTATGACTTGGATTAGGATTATCTTGTTAGGGTGTTTAATTATCTTAGATACTGGTTAGGTCTTGCAATATGGTTGATTATAAATCACATGAGTTTGACCTTGTTGTATAATATAATTGTCGAGTTAATGTAAAAAAAAATTTACCAATTAACTTCAGCTGGTTATAATTTTTAGATTTTTTTTTTCTTAATTTCTTCATCCGAAAGTTTTTTGATGTGTGTATCCGAACAGTTATTTTTTTCCAATCAGCAGTATAAATTTAATTCAAAGATTGAACGTTTGAACATATAAAATATATGTTTTGTGCATCGATGTTTCAAATTCAGTTTAATTTGTTGCTAAGCTTCAGAACAGAAGTAACTATATTAAAAAAATTCTCTCTCAAATACTCTAGCGAGATATGGAAATTTATATATTAAATTTTTTTAAATTAGTTCTTGAAATTTTTATATAACTTATTTGAGTATTTGATACTTAATATATGAATATATTATTAAATACTCATAAGATTTATATGCAAACAAATAAATTTTTTAAATAATTAGTTTATATAAAAATTTCAATCAGAAGCTTTTCAGTAAATACGCTTATTTTTAGGAATCAATTTGAGAATTTATCTATTGAAGAATTGATGTCGTGATGTAAATATGCCTTGGGTCATATTTTTTTTTGGTGATAGTGTATTTTTCAGTTAATCATTTGGATACATTTAATTAATTTGTTTGTCATTCTCTCATTTATTACATGTAATTCTTTCTGTCATCAACGAATTCTTGTTGATTTTCTTTTTATGTATTTGATTTTTATGTGCTCTGCGAATCAAAGCATTTTATAAAAACAAATAAATAAAATCTTTTGTCTCTGTTGCTTTTTTAATATTCAGTCTCGAGTCGTTTGGAACATAAATGCACTCTGATTATGAATATCCGAACCGAACTTAGTATAAAAACAAATAAATTATGTTTCCTTACTCATTTACACTTGTTTACAAACTTACAAATACAAACATCTCTCCAACGAAGTATTATTCAATTATCGTTTACTCATTATTATTATTATTTTATGTTCTTGTTATAACTTTTAATTTTATAGAATTTGTTGTATTATTACAGTGCTTTCGTGTCCTATTAGGCAACTACTAAGGAAACTTTTTTCTTTTCACAACTTCTTAAGAACATTTAACATTTATTGTGAGATTTGAGTGAAATTTTTATTAAAAATCAAAATATCATTTCTTCTTCTACAAATAACAGAAGACTTAAAACTATTGAACAACTTAAAAACAAATAATGAGCACTTACTCAAGAGAGCAATAAAACGCAGAACATAATAGCAACTAAACAAAAATAACGTCAATACAAGCTCAATAACATCACATTGTGCTATAGAACTGTCGCAACCGGATCACGACGGGACAATCAAAAATTTATTTTTAAAAAATATTTAAATTGAGATTGGAGTCGCCACCATAGTTTATTATGGAAAACCATAAAAAAACCAAATAAAAATAAAATAGTCTGCAAACCAAAGTAAGGGTTCGGTAGTCGGTTACGTGTGGGGAAGGTATTAGCACCCCACAACGCCCGTCCTAAGACGGTACCATTAATCAAATGAATAAAAATAAGTGTGGTTTTAAAAATATCATTTTTTTCCAAATAATAACAA
>Ga0099824_1007649_pt1 | contig 14198 bp, 7 predicted proteins | sample SiratrowhiteBW_FD_76837 | JGI IMG/M metagenome (GOLD analysis project Ga0099824, IMG submission 76837) | Root nodule microbial communities of legume samples collected from California, USA - Siratro white BW | ecosystem: Host-associated > Plants > Roots > Nodule | place: USA: California...
AGAAAAGCATATATACTTTTTCTAAAAAATTTATACTTTTTTTTTTATAGTCATTGAACTGATATGAACTTCCGTTAGCCACCATTTTCTGTATAAAGAGCATTTATGACAGAGGAAGAAAGTTTAAAGGTAGCAAGTTTAACATGTCCAAAACACCAAACTTGCTCTAGCATGAACTTTTCTAGTTAATTGATAATAAGAAATTCAACTGAAATATCACAATACTCATGCTCCTCAAACTCCCAACGGTTTCCAAAACACCCAACCTTAAAATATCACTCTGAAAAGGAAATACATGAAACTGCCAAACCAATCATGGTAGTGACACTTGAAACTTAGGTAGTATTAAATTCACTTTTGGAAAATCAAGGGAAAAGTGTATATATGTTGAAACCGTTTTATACTTTTCATTATAATTGCCATTGACCATTATTAAAACCATACGGAGAGTCCAAATAGAAAAGACTATTATAATGAAATTGGTTACAGATATCAACCACTACTTATTCTGATAAGATAGTTCAAGAACTAGTGTACAACAACCCTCATTAGCAGCCAAACAAGACTACTGCCATTGTAAGACTTGTAAAACACTTAAGAACCTTACTATTCTAACAACTAGCAATTATTATACGCATTCAATATTCATCCCTTGTCAATAATAGAATAACAGAATCCAGGATTGAAAACTTGTTAAACACATATTGTGACTTGTTAAACAATAATTGTGAGATACATCCGGAAGTTGCTGAAGACTAATCAAACTTCTTTGGTGCAGGCCGAGTCCTATACCAGATTCTTATTACCTTCTGATGAGAGCCTAAGTTTTTCTGGCAGTTTATTTGAGCAAGGGATACCCCAAGGTACAGAAGAAGAATTTTTTTATCACCTCCCTGAATGAATTCGGTGCCCTATACCCCAATTCACACCAAAAAAGAAAAAGCTATCCTACACCTTTCCCTGTCTGCCAAGCTTGACAGTCTCTTTAACCCTAAATAACTTGTGAACAATTCTAACCCTCCTACAACATCCTCGTACATCCTTTACATGGCAAGTACTAAAAGCATTTTATATTTGATTTAAGCACATAGCATTCCTCTCAACTTATATCTTCATAGAGGCTTGATCGGATCCAAATTGAAGCTCTCCCTATCTCACAACACATTTTCTCAATCTCACATCATCATGATTCATAATGCACCAGTAACAATTCAATTCAGCACAGCAACAACGACTAAAAAAATAAGTCAAATCCGGCTATAAATTTCGGCGAGAGGACAATCAAATTGCGCAAACATTAAATGCATCAAACAATTAAACTAGAAGCAGTAATCAAAAGGAATTACAATGAATACAAACATAGCAAGTGCATGATCAATCGGAAGCAAAACGGAGGCAAAAGCAGAAATCGGGGAAACTCACGTATGTATTGAGCTGGCGGATGAAGCTGGAGAAGTTGTTGTGCTTGAAATAGGTCGGCAGAAGAAGGCGAGCGAACTCCGGCGGATTCCAGACGACGAAGCTGGTGTTGGATGAGCTCCAGGAAACGATGTCGTTGGTGGAGGGATCGTCCACCATGTCGTATGTCTTCAGAAGAAACGGCGCCGGTCCTCCTGCAGCGGCGGCGGCGGCGTCGGATTGTGGCCCACCGTCCATTTGGGATTGGAATGGGTCTTTCTAGAACTTACGCAAGAGAGAGATATGTATATATATAATATAATGAGTAGAAGGGAAGGGCAAAGGAAGAAGACCCAGAATTTGCAAGAAAGATATAGAGAAGAGGGTTTGTTTGACTTCAACGCCGTCTGTACCATTGGCTATTGAAGGTTGTTGGAACTTATTACCGCACCTTGGAAAATTTGGAAATTTCTTTTTTATTTTTTATCTTTTTATTTTTAACCTAAATTCATAGTTAATAAGGCTATTTTATTTACCTATGGTCATTGTAAACAAGTTATTTTTTTTAACATCAATAATTATATAAAACATTAATTAAGTGGATTTTCTAAGTTTTTTTTTATTAAAAGTTGTTTTCAAATTTAACGGATGAAGTGATGTTTAGTTTGTCGCTATTCGCAATAATAAATATATAAACATAATATGTTTGTTAAAGAGGCGAAATATAAGTTCGAAAAATAGAAATTGATGAAAAGTAAAGAATAAAATTAAAGGTGATTAGTTAAAAATATATAGAGATGTTAAAAAGTTAGAAATATGTTTAAAATTATTTCTATTTTATTTTTTCTATCTTACATACTGAATTGTTTTCGTCTTAATTTGTTCTCATGCTTCCTCTGAACCAATTATAACTAATTTTGACTATTTTAAGACTTTTTTTGGAAGTAAGTTTGTTTAAGTGAATATGAGATAATAAATTTTATTAATGTTCATGTGCCCCTTTTGACAATTTAAGTATATTTATTGGAACAAATTGTTGGCACTTTTTTGCAAAATATTTTCTTTTATTATGGAATATATCCAAAAGTTGAAAACTAATATCTCAATTAATAAGATGTTAATTGAGATAACATTATATTTCCATACCTTCTTTAACTTTTTATCTAAAATCCATAAGAGTACAGTGAAAAATCCATATGGTGAAAGATATATCCAATTTCTTTAAAAAATCATTTACACTTAATATGAATATAAAGTTAGGATATATTTTCATCTCTAAAATTATTTCTTTAAAAGTTTTAATATCTTAAATTATTCATAAGTGTACATATTTTTACTAAATAGATATTGTGTCAAGGTTTTACAATTTTTTATAAAATAATCGTGTCACATAAATACGATTTGGTTGAAATTTTCTCCACCTTCAGAGATTCTGCGAACTCATCTGCGAATCCATTAATTTATTCAAAACTGTATTCTGTCACGGGTTGAATATTTTTGAATTGTTTTTGCTTTGCATTGAATAATGCATGTGCCATGGCAGGAGAACATAGAGGTGTGCCAAATGAATAGAGACGTTGTTTTAAGGTTTTGTTGTTTTGTTGCATATAAACCCACATATTTGCAGTGCCTCCTCATCCTTCTCACCCCTACATTGAATAACATAGTCAACATAGTCATTTGCTTTTCTTTCTTTCATTTTGCAGTGAACATTGGTTCAGTCAGTGAACGTTTGAGCCACACAATATACCTAAAGCATATCAAGGTACTTCTCATTGTTCCATCATCTATCAGGTAAGCCTGCAATCCTGAACTGGTTCCTTTGACTTGTTGGATTTCAATTTTTTTTTAGTTTCTGTTAATTATTTGAAAAATTAAAAGGTTGTGAAGTGAGTGATAGATGGTGACAAATGATTAGTTGTAATGAATCTTCTTTGGTTTAACTAAGTCATAAGAAAATTAAAACTAGAAAATGTCACCATGGTAATCGTGTAGGGGCATCAAACAACAATGTGTTTTCTGTCAAGTGAAAAAATCAATACCAAAACCTTAACTGTTATTTAATCCAAATGCCAATTATTTTAAAATTTAGTTTTTATTTATTTTAGGGTTTAGGTATTAATTATTTTAAATTTTGTACTTAGGGTTTTAATTTCATATTCCATTATTTGAAATTTAGCATTTAATTATTCTATATTAGAAATTAATTATTTTGTATTTAGTCTTTCATTGTTATGATTTAGGACTTAATTATTTTAAATATATTATTTAATTAATTAATAAAAGTAATTAATTATTTGATAATTTAGTCTTTAATTATTTCACTTTCAGAATCCATTATTTGAAAAATAAAGCAAGATTTCAGTATATTTTTTCTGAACTGAAATCGTAACACTTCAGTATGATTTTAGTTTTAGTTCAAAAAACATACACTGACATTAACCCAAAATTAATCCTCTCACTTAAATTAAGTGATATCTTATGGATATGACACGATTTCATCTTTGCACTAAAATCGTGTCATGGTAGCATGATTTCATTCTCAGTTAAATAAAATCGTGTTATTGTGGCACGATTTCTTCGTTACGAAATCACGTCAACTTGGCACCATAAACAAACTATATAAGATACTAAGTCACTATCTCTAACCTAAAACCTTAAGATAATAGATTTTTTAGTTTCTTTTTATATATTGTTCATCTTGCTCATTCATACTCAATGTGGGTATCTAACTCACACTTAGATTTCTAGCAGATACACAATTACAAATAATTTTTGCATATTTGGTAAGTATAAGACATATGCATAGAACCTACATATTATTTTGTTGTATTTCTAGAAGTATCACCTTATATGTCCATGTCTTAACAAAAATTTCCTTATATAGAATTACCCATATGTCATTAACATATTTAACAAATAATGGACATTGAGAATAAACATCTTTAAAACATTGAACATGTCCCCAAATGCATCAATGCTTAGATAATCCATCACATCTCCCCATGCATGCATGACCACCTCCTAAACCTCTATAGAATTCACTAACACTTTACACAAATAAAGTTATTTTCTCATTCACTAATCAAAAAGCAAAAGCCATAAAAAACGTCATCAATGTGGATATCATATTAATAATATTAAGTAAAGGTAATTTATACCTATTAGTTTTGAGTGTACTATTTGTTAGCAAAACAATGCTAAATGTATTTAATAAATAATGTGTCAAAAAAAATACTTATAAAAACTCATGAGAACTCATCAAACCTATTTTAGTGAATATACATGTAAGACTCTAACCTATTTCAATTCTTGATCCCTTGTGATCTTTGATATACATACATGCATATATATATATATATTAGATTCTCTAAACTCTTAATAATGTTAATAAGGATGGATTCTTCATTAGATTTTAATTTATTAGCATATGGAAGATTTATTAATGTATTAAATAGGTCATAATTATACTTTTCATATAACAACTTCACAATCCACACATCTTCATTGTAAATTGGTTTAACACACAATTTAAATGACCAATCACATTTTTTTCTAATTACAATGACCTATAAGATCACTTTTGTAGCTCCTATATCATTTTCACCTTTTTCACAATCTAACAACACATATGTCTCCCTTCCTTATTGTTAATTTATATCAAACCTTAATATTACAACAAAAAATCCAAGCTTAAGTGCTACTCCCATGAAATCATTCAAGTAAATCATCCTACGTACTAAATACCTACTTAAATACATACATTGCAATATGTAACTTGTCAAATTTTGACATAAACAAAGATATATTTTACTTATTTTGTTTATTGTAAAGGTTTTACTATAATTATCTGATGTTAACTCAATTCATTATATTGTGAATTTCATCCATACTAGTCAACATATAAACTTCTTATGATATTTTACTCCAAACTTGATTGTCCATTTGTTGTCAAATACAATCATCATAACAACTACTAAGCATATAATCATTCCAACACCATACTCATTTCTCTGCAAAACATATTTATATTTTGGACTATATAATTCGAAATAAAATTTTACCTTTTAGATTAGTCAATCAAGAATATTAACATGCATCCCAAATTATACCATTTAGAAGACAAATTGTATGTTTTAAATGGACCCATCCATAATAAAAAATTTAGTTCAAGTATTTGCTTACCAATTGTACACTCCAAAATGCATCATTTCATTTTTGAATTGCACATTTCATAACTAAATTTTATATTTCAAATTGTTAGATTTTTAAAACTTTTGGATTATATAATTTAAGAATAATTAGGAAATTAGACTCATTATTATTCAAAAATGATGAAAAAAAAACACACATTCAATGTTTATCAAAATTATGTACCTGGATTTGAACTCTTCAAAACCTTTATGTTCAACCTCATTACCAAAACTTTGATGCCCAAAGCAACGACTAAACACCAAGGGAAAATAAGCACACAAAAATGTAGTTTTGAGAGGTTAAAAAAATATACATCACAAAAGGTAAAATGAATATTTCAAAAAATCATGGAAGTGTAAGAAGAGATTAGGAATGTCCAGAAAGTAATTCTCAAATTCTAAACCCATAGTCCAACACATTTTAAGAGTATATCATTCTCAAAGAAAGAAAAAAACAACTAAATTTTAATTCTCACATGTAAGAAAATGCACATAGATTATCTTTCTCACCCCACCCTTTCCACTCGTACCATAACCTCATCAAATAATAGAACCTCAAAAAAAATACCAAACAACACGCAATTTCATGAACAATTTTGGTTTAATTTTTCTTTTTTAATATTTAATATTTTTAAATTCTTAAAGTCAACCACAATTTAGGTTATTTAATAAAGGTTCTTAAATAGTATATTAAAATACAATTTTATTAAAATTGTAAAAGAAATTAACTAAATTCAAGAGAATTCTTAAGTAGTGGTAAATAGATCTTGGTTCTTTAGAGGAGGGTAAATCAAAGGGGGATATTTAATGTTTTTAAGAATTGTCCAATCAATTTCTCTCTCAACATTTAAGAAAAAAAAAATGTAAACATAAAGAGATAAAGAGATAACTTTGTGAGAGAGTGAAACTATATACATTCATATTTTTGGTTATTTCAAATTTGTGGTGTTGTTTTGAATGTTTATATACTTTGGTTCTCATTATTGCTTTATGTGGACAACAAACCAAAAATCCACTCTTGCAAGATGCTTCTCTTGCACCTCCTTTCACTTTTATAAGAAATCAAAATATTATTTCTTCTTTATATATTTTATCTTTTCCGTTGTATTTCTCTTTACCTTTTCAAATTTTAGATTACATAATAAATTTTTTTCTATTATGCAATAAAAATTTATATTTTAAATTATATAATCAAAAATATAAAAAAATATATTTTAGATTACACAACTTAAAATATAAAATAAATTTTCTATTTTTGAATATTGTAATCTAAAATACAAAGGAATTATATAATATAAGACGTAAAAAATATATTTTAGATTATACTTGCATTTTTTTAATTTTAAACTGTGTAATTTAAGATATAAAAAAATTATATTTTAAATTGTATAATTTTTATATAAAAATATTTTAGTATTTTTTGAATTATGAGGGTGCCGGAAGAATGGTGCAGGAAGAAGTAGTCTACTTGCAATTGTCATCAACTTATCCTAATAAATCTCCTTTAACTAATAAGTTATGAAGAAATAATTCACTTACACTTAAATATCTAATACCGAGTAAAATTGATTTAACACGTGCAACATATGCTCGTGAATCTATTGGCTTCTAATAGGTAAACCTTGTTTCACATCACATCAGAAAGTTCGAACATTGGGTGCTAACAAAGGCCACAAAATTTAGACAATGTCTTGCTTATATTATTTACTTTGATTATAATTTAGTTTAATTTTGATAACTTGTAACAATATTGTGTCAAATCAAAGTAAAGCTTTAATGTTTATTGCAAAATAATTCTAAAAGATTTAAAGGAGCCTTAATAATAGATTTCTTAGTAGTTTTTTTTAACATAATCTTCTTAATTAGTTACAATTTTGTGAATTTTAATAAATTTTCTGTCCAAAAAGTGTGATAAAGGGTGTATTTGTAAGGCTTCTCAAACAGTTAAGTTAGTGTAGGCAAGTTGTGTCATAATTTTTAGTGTCATAACTTTTAACTAATATAAAACTAAGAATTCTGTGGTAAATTTTTGTTTTAACATGGCATGAAATGTAGTAGAAGAGACAAAGTTCAAGAAAACAACTGGCATGCATGGAAATTTATCCCAAAGTTTCTGGAAGAGGCAAGAGAAACAAAGGATCACATTCACATGTGAGACAACCTATGCTGTCGGTAGAACTGTGTGAGTGGAACCACTGTGATGAATTTATTTTATTTTTTCTTTCTGCATTAATTTCATTCAACCATTGCCAACAAGCAATCAAGATAAGACCCAGATATATCAAAATTCTTGTTTCCATTATAAGTTCAAAGCATTCAGCATATTACTTCACATGGTCTATTTGGACAAATTTGCAAATTTTAGAAAGAATAAACCTTCCACATCATCTTCAAGCTATCACTTTTTTTAGCAGTTCCCAGAGTAATAACATTGTTTAAATAATCTGAGGTATTACTGAATATTTGTTACTTTAGTCTCTCTATTAATGTATTAAAGTTTACGTATTAATTTAATTTCATATATTCTCAAAATTATTAACATGTTTTGTTTTACTTTAATAACAATGTAAGAAAGAGAATAATAGTTACAAAATGTGATCCCAAAACAGATAGGTCTGAATGTTGCTGTCTCAAGTTCTCGACTTCTTGTAACAAAGATCAAATTTGGCACATATAGCTACCGGATCATGTTGTTTCTCTAGGTTGGAATCAAGAGGAAATTGTAGCCCAATTTTTGAGAGGTTCACATGGCCCCAATGTCAAGCTTTTGTAATTTCTGAAAGGTGAACAAATCAATAAATTGCGTTTGGAGCCATAAGCAATGTACCAACAATCAACACTTTCGGTTACATAATATTCCTCAACCGAATCACTTATTGTGATCAACTGCACAAGGGTAGATGTCATGGACCACATTAAATGCCAGAGTACTACATAGTTAAACAACTAAAGAGACAACTAAATAATACATGTACCAAAAATTAATGAACAGCATGATTTCTTTTTCTTTTGTTTCTGTTTTCAAATGAGTTTAGTTGAGCACTGCCTTTGATTATTACATCAGCTACAACTGGTTTCTGGATATGTGTTAAACTTGTTCTATTTTGACAGTTGTGTAATGTGCACCTTGTTCATAAAATAAGAGAATAAGACAAACTCCTTTCTGAGTACTTCTAGAAGAAAAAGTATATATATAAAAACATATAATATAAACTTTCCCATAACCTGTGCACAAGTTAATTTGTAAAAATTCCCATATTTTTTCTGAACTTTTAGGTTATGCATAAATTAATTAGAAGTGTTCATGAAAAAACTTATTCAAAAAAACTGTAACAAGTAGATGTAATGTAAGGCAATGCAAAAACTAATTTGAGTGGCTCCTAGAATAAGCATTTAAAAGAGCAAAGGAGTGAATTATCTGAGTTTTACTTACCAAGACCAGAGAAGCATCTAAATGTTCAAAACATGCAAGCAATTTCTCCACTTCAAAAAGTAATTTTGATAAAGAAATTTACAGTATTGTCAGGCACCTAGATCATTGATGCTATAACTTTCTTAACCACAGATACTGCTTCAAGTAGGGTGTAGCATGGTAACTTCATCTATTTACTATATTTATATGGACATGGCGTGGCGTAACTGGTATCAAACTGTGCAGAGCGTATGAGTCAGAGACTGAAAGCAGAACCTTCTTCCCTCTGAAATCCCATACGGTATCACTGGTTCAATCTCACTAAATACTGGAGGTGAAAAAACTTTGTTCTTTCACCCTGTAATTCTACATCTCCTAATAAACTTATTAGAGATATTTACGTGTCTACTCCACAAACTTCGAACCTCTGGGAAACTGATTTCAAGCCATGGCTTTGCAGGGCCACTGAAATGAATAATAGGCGCAGCTTCCAATTTCTCTTTGCTAATTTCCGCTGATTGATGGCGATAACCTAAATCAGACACAAGCATTGATGAATTTATAGGATGCACTTGACCCTCAAATGCAATCAAGGCAGGTGGAAGCACTCCTGGATTCCACATTGTCGTCCCAGACTCGAGGTTCTGTGAGATCAGATAAATATAGATGTTTATTGGTATGATGACTGTACTGAAGCATAAAATTCTCAATAAACATTTACAAGAGATGAGAATAAGAAATGAATTGAGTTTTTCTCATAAGCTAATATCAACTTTATATGTTTTAGCTTTGGAAAAGGTTAAATGGGCTATAAGTTAAATGCATAAGTTGATTTTAACTTTATGAGGGAAGCTCGATTTATCTTATCTTCTTCCTTCTTTTCTTACATGTTCTAGCTTATGAAAAAGTTTATATAAATAGGACCTAAGTATATCCTGCATTCATAGCTTATGAAAAAGTTCATGTTCTTCATCAAGAAAGATACAATTTGATGAAAAATATGAAAATTTAAGCCGTGTCTTGCTAGTTTAATATTGATGCATGTGGAAACTTATATGTACAGGCTTCATTTAGCACATTATGTCAACACAAACTTACAAGTTTCAACCATTGATGGTAGGTCTCCGTTATGTTTGTTCTCCTCCAAGCTTCAAGATCAAATATATTCATGCCATAGAGCCATGCACACTGATCACCGTCGAATTTTGATGATATGAGAGGATGTGAAAAGTTCAAGTAGTTCATGTATTTACTTCCAGAGCAGCAGCTGTCTCCACACCATGACTTGAATACAGAACCAATGACTTTTCCATTAAGATCTAGTTCCCACAAAGAAGATATATCATGTTGGATTACAACATCGTCATCCAAGAATACTATCTTTTTGAGATCTGGAAACAGCTGTTGTGGTCCACAAAAATTAGATGATCAAACAATCATCGCCAAGCATTTAGACTTTTAATCAGTTCATACTCAATCATAGGGATACCAAAAATAACTAATTACCTCTGGCGTATACATGCGGAGTTGATTCATCAAGGATAGGCTGCTGGGCCTTAAGGCCTCCAAATGTCTGCTATGTTTTTCACTATAGTGGAGGTCCTTTTCCTTGTTATAGTATTGCTTCCAAATTAAGTGATTAGTTTCGAGCATCTCTTTAACACCAGCATTCACTTCTTCAGACCAGTCGTATTGGTGCAATCCCCTAACTTCCACAACTGCTGATTTAATAGAATTGGTGGCAAACCAAGCATGCATGGGGGCATAAGTTTTTTTGTCAGTGACAATGTGAAAAACTAATTTTTCAGGGTTGATTGAAATTTCAACAGCAGAAGCTACAACAACAGATGCAGCAAGGACATTGTCAGTTAGGAGACCTAGGTGGTGAAAGGTGGGATCAACAAGGCGAGATACAAATTCAGGAGGGGGTAGACGAGATCTGGCCATAGCATTTACAGCGTATTCTTCAGCCAACTTTAGACAAAGACAATGTAGACTTTTGGGAACACCATGAGAAGCTAGATGCCAATATACTGACTCCTGTTGTCTTGCTAGTTGCACCTTGCGTTCCAACTGTGATAGCTGAATATGAACAGAAGAAATTGCACATTATTTTAAAGGATTAAAACTTCACAATTGCATTTGATGAATTGAACATTTGTAGCCGACAAGAACTATGCTGCATTGTTAAACAATTCAATGATGCAACCCATGTACAGAGAGACTTGGACTATGATGTTATCGTCATCCACATTCCTCCTTATTTTAGAATTCATTAAGTTAAAAGAATGCATGTATCATGATACCCCAGGAAGCCCTCCAACTAAAGGTCGTTTTTCGAAAGCCTCCAGCAAATCAAAAACTCAAGACAACTCAACTTCCAAAACTTTCCACGTTGTTGAACGTAGTGTTAAATTATCTCCCTCTCCAAGTGCAGAAATCCCCGGGTAAAGAGGTAATAATATGCACGGTTTGATAAGTTGAAGATGAGTTAATTGTGTTTTGAACCACATGAGTCTCCGAAATTGACCTGTAGTTGAAGGTGATTCTTAGCATACATTTTATCTGGGCAACTTTTAGACCCTTTGAGCAACTGCCATAAATATATAAAATTAAAAGTGGAATATGACTAATCAATCCTTTAAGCTTCAATTCAACGCAGTAAATTTCAGGTTAGCTTTTCTTCCTTGGAATATTATACGCCACACAATTGGAATATTATATGCCACAAAAAGTCTAGTTGTGCAAGTTGCATCAATTTCCTTTCTTTTTGCTGTCTTTTGTTTAATTTTGCATGTGTGTCTTTTGCTGCACGACTATTGTATGTTACTATGTTTACAAGCTAGTTGCATTGGCTTCTCGTGATTTCGAACATAAATGTCCACGTCAGGACAGACATTTACTATATATGGCGCATGATTGTAAAGCAACATCAGAATGAGACAAAAAAGGAATCATTAGGAAAACGAAAGATCAAGATCATCTTTATAAAGAGTAACTAGAAAAAGCAAAGGAAGTAAAATTTTTAATATACCATGGATTTGGTCTTGAAGGCAAAAGCCTTAAGATCTTGGTTTGAGGTCATCTCTTTAACAAGTTCATTGAATGACCCTGCTCCCTCGTTAACATTACCATCATTTGCCTCTACTAGCGCTCTTGTCAGCTCATCTCTGAGTTCCTTCAAGGACATGCAGTACCATAGTGAAAAAAACAGATCACAAATTATCATTTTTTTCCTAAAAAATTTAAAAAGGGTGGTCAGAGTCTATAGTAGAGGCCGCGTTAGTTTGAAAATTGTTTGCTTTAAAGATAAATGAATTTTAGTTATAAATTTATATTAAAACGTGTGTTCCAATAAAAAAATTATTTAATCTTTTCTCAAACAGTCAGTTGATGATTCCTACAGAGACCATAAAGACCTTGGAAGCAGCCAAAAAAGTTGTGAAACTAGCAACTAGCATAACAAAAAAGGTAGAAAGAGAAGAAATCACTGTTCTACAAGTGGCATGGTCACGCTCGCTGCCCCACAGAAATGCAACTTGTGGAAGTACGACAATACTCGCTCACAGTAGTATTATATGATGAAGTCTAATTGTTGGATTTTTTTTTTTTTTCTTTTCCTTAGTTTTTGTTTACAAGGAAAAACAAGTTTTATGGTGCTGTACTGTTCTTAATTTAGATCTATTTCAATTAAGAGTTTATACATCATCGATATTTTGAAGAAGTAATGGTCACTAACTATCAAACAATTCTAATAATACAATATCAATCTTTTTAAAAACTTGTTTACTTATGAACTTTTAAATAACATATAACAGATGTATTTTGTATTTTCATAAACTGACTTGAATTTTAATTAAGTTGTACATGTAAGAAAGTCAATTCTGTTTTTTTAGTAAGGTAAATAGATGACTAATCCAATCCAAGAAATAAAAGACTGAGGGTAAATTAAACTTTATATGGAAAAAAAGAAAAATCAGAAAATGTTACCCAACAAAATGATGGATTTAGAATTGGTTTTTGTCTATGACTATGTATATCCATTCTTCAGCTTTTACTTTGTCTTTTTCCTACCTATTCGCTCATCTGACAAACTGAATTTAACCACATGAAGTGGAGATTTCAAAATCGGAAATATCGGTCACAGGATCATGGCAAGTGAATGACAAGGAAATAACAAAGTACCTCATAGAGCTTAAGGTATGGATATGATCCATTCTGAAGTTGTCTAATATGGTCAAAGCAGTGTATTATGGGGGGTGTCTCAGTGGGTGACAGATAGACAAACCCCCTTAAATTTATACTTCTTTATGGAATAATTTCATGGCACTCCATTTTAATAAAATCTCATGTTTTAATATCAGTGATAAATCTCATATCCACCAACTCTGTCCATTTGTAAGTCAATCATGAAAATTTGAAGAACAAAACTTATATATTACAAGGAGTATTATCCAATTATATAATTAAAGTTGATATGTAGTTTATTAAATGCAAGACATATTACCAAAATAATTTTAAAAAAGTAATAAATATAATTTGAGAATAGCATCAATTGTGTTTAAATTTTCTCCAAAAGAAAATTTCGTACCAGCTTGAGTGCCAAAAGAAAATAGTTTAATTTCTATCTATTAAATTATTAATCAATTAGAAATTATTTTTATTCTTGTAAAAAATTATGAAATTATTGTTATTAACGCTTTTAAATAACTATTATAAAAATCAAGAAATTCACTGTACACGACGAACTTGAGATTGGATTATACATAAAGGATCTGTCAATATACTTCTTAGACCTAAATAAACTTTAAAATTAAGCTTTTTTAAAACTAATAAAAGTCATATAAACATGTTATTTATCACTGTACTAGACGAATTAATAATAAAAGTTGTATACATACTAAAACCAAATAACTATTCTTTGAAACCTAATGTTTATAAAACCTAAAGTAGGGACTAGACCTGTTCTATGTTTGGATTAATCCTGAGACCATAGTGCTAAAATACTTTCCATGATTATTACATAGTGTATTTTTACTTCAAATTAATATACTGAATATATTTTTCCTTTCTTACTTTATACATTTCATTTAAGATCCAAATTAGAAAAAAAAAAAAAAAAAACTAACTTTTTTTTTTTTATATATTTATAAAATTAACAACATATTTACAATATAAAATTCATAAAGAATAGA
>Ga0099824_1007650_pt1 | contig 14198 bp, 8 predicted proteins | sample SiratrowhiteBW_FD_76837 | JGI IMG/M metagenome (GOLD analysis project Ga0099824, IMG submission 76837) | Root nodule microbial communities of legume samples collected from California, USA - Siratro white BW | ecosystem: Host-associated > Plants > Roots > Nodule | place: USA: California...
AAAAAAATAAAAAATATTTATTTTTTTTTTAAATATTTTTTTTTAAAAAAAAATTATATTAAAATTTTTTTTTTTTTTTTTTTTTTTTTTTTTGTCATTACTATTTTCTTTTAGTCCTTTTAATACATTCATTGATTTTAGTCCTTACATTTTTTTTAAAGGACCAACTCAATGTGCGAACAAAAAACTACAAAGACTATAAAATGATAAAAAAATACAAAAGAAAATAATAAAATAACAACAATGAAAACAAAGAAAATAAATTCTACAATAATATTAATTTTTTTATCAATTTGTGCTCACCGTAAACTATTGAAGCAACTTGATTCAACAGCATAAAAATCCAACCATAACACTGTTTTCCCGTAAAATCAATCAGAAACAAGGAAGACGATTGGGCTCAGGCCATTTACCTTTTAATTAAAATTGGAAAATTACTTCCTGCACCCCACTTTTGAACTTACATCTGAAAAATAATTTTGTTCTAAAAAGCTCATTCTGAAACTTATTTTTTAAAATATATTTTAGACTTTTTGGAAAACTTGTTTAAAAAAATTCATACTATTAAATACATTAAAAAAAGTTTGTTTCAGAAATTTTATTTAAAAAAAATTGTTGTAAAATGTATTTTATGTGTTCTGAAAATTTTATTTCAAAAATCTTAATTTAAAAGTCTTATAAAAAGGTGTTTTGAAGTATATTTTATAGATTTTAAAAATTATATTTTGGAAAAATTTTAAAACAGATCATTCAGAAATTATTTTTAATAGAAAGATAAAATAATCATTTTGAAAATATCGGGATAGAGGGATTGGAGGAAGCAATTTTCTTATAATTGTTGCATTCGATTATCTTGTCATGTCCACCACTTTCGACTTTCAAAATTTTTCCCATAATTATCTACATGATAAAAAAAATTATTTCAAATGTTAAAATAATATTACATATAATTTAATTTATAAAAACTTTCTTATAAGTCTTCTTTTCTAAAACATAATATTACTTTATGTATAAATTAATTTTACTTTATGTATGAATATATGTTTTTATTTATTTTTCTATTAATATTTATAAAAAGGTTTATCTTTAAGAACACTGTGACACTTTGCAAATCACTTTATTCCTATGGATTATTAATTATTTCGGTTTCATTTATTATGGAACATGGACGTATTGCTGAGGAGCGGGTTATACTTAAAAAATGTGCTACTACTGATGTCATCGAAGATAATTTTCCTTTATTTAACTTTATATTACGAATAAAATTATATTATATTCAGTTTAAATTATATAAAGATACAATAGAATAATAGTTATTTATATTACATAAAAATATTTATTATTTTATAATTAATAATTCCAAAAATAATAATTATGTTTTGTTGTTTTTTGTCTTTAGAGATAAAAATCCTATTTAGGATATATTAGAAAATAAACTATTCTGTAATTGTAATATCAAAACTAGTATACAGAAAATAAATTACAAATATATAAGTAATTTATTTTTATCAATACAATATAATATTAAAAAGCAAACAACTGAATAATATATATAAGTATCTTCTTTGTATTAAATGATAAATATATTACTTAATTAAATTAAATATCTAAGAACTTATTTAGAGCATTTTTATTATATTAATTCATATTTTTCATTTCTAATGTTACATACAGTTAATTATAAGGACAAATAAGAACAATTAGAAAATAATAAAACTTAAAACTAATAACTTTTAGGGATTAAAAGGATAAGGGTCTTAGGAATTGAAGATATCTTTAAACCTATTTTAATATTAAGTCGGTTAACTTTATTTGAACATTTGATTATAAATAAATATAATTTAAGCGTTATTTTTTAAAGAAAATATTTTATTCGTTTTTAGAAAAACAATCTGATTTATTTCTTATAGCATTAATTGTGTTGTAAAGATCATTACAATTGTTTTAGATAACATAATTGATTAATTTTTTTCTTATAATAGTTTTTCCTTCAATAATTCATTATTATTATTATTTTATAGGTTATAAATGTTTGCACCAAAAGTCAAATTTTAATAAGTTTATATTTAATTAATTTCATTTAATTATAATATTGATTTCGAAATTAAAGACTATTTATGTTTAATTTTAATTTTTGGATTGAGTATATATTGACAATTTCAATTTTAAGATAAAATTAAAATAATTATGACAAATTAAAATAATTATTCTATTTTACTAATATAGTCTATAAAGACTTGTTGTTACATTTAGATACATTTAACATAAAAAAAATTATCATAAAATATTTTATGTGGTATTTTTTTCTCAAAATTAATTTTCTTAATATAATAAATAATTGATAAAAGAAATAAATCGTGTCTCATGCAATGTTGGGTAGATGGACTAGTTCAAATCCAATATAAATTTAGCTAATTATTTACATTAATTCCTATTTCTTTTTGTTATGATGTTTTCTTTATTCAAATATTATCGAGTTGAGATATATCTTTCAATAACCACTTCATTATTATCTTAATTATATGTTAATATAAACTTAAGTTTTTAAGAACTAGTTTATCAAATTTTATAAAAAATATTACTTGTATAGTGATCTTTAAGTTTGAAAAACAATAAATAGTGAAGCTTTTAAAAAGTAAAAAATTTAAATTTTTATCGCCAACAATTTGTTGGTTATATTTGTTAAATAACTCATAAGCTTAACATTGGGATGTGAGTTTTTTGGTTGCATGATTAATGATTATTTTGAAAAGGAAGTGTGTAGGAGAATGAGAAAGATCGTGTGATTAGACTCATTCAATCAGAATGATATTGTGGTTGAAGAAGATTTCAATATGTTGTAGGCTCGTTTTCATTTCTCTATAAACATGTGGTGGGCTTGGGTGTTACCACGACACCACATAATTGTAGTATTGTTTGAGGTTTATTATTCTTTTTCAATTCTTTCTTTGGAGTAAACATGTATATGTCTTTAGTTTCTAAGGAGTTTTCATGTGGGATGGTATCATTCGAGATCAACGAAGATATCCTTTATTTATATTTTATTACTAGGTTTTAGCTTGGTTGAGTTTTTCACTTAATTGTATACACTGTGTTGCCTGTTACATTATAAAACAAGAATTTGCCCAAACAATGGAGGATGGACGATGTACTTACTATAAAGGAGAAGATGACATACAAAGGGAATTTGACTTTGTTGATCATTCTTGATGTAGATTGGGTCTTCCTAATGAGGACCCAAGGAGAAAGCACAAGAGGTTGCACAAACAAATACTATACTTTGAAATACAATTATAAAAGGTCTTTTCTCCTTAATCTCCAAAGAGGTTGTACTAACAAACACCAGACTTTGGTGTTTTTATCTATAAAGGTGAACTTGTTCCTATCAAAAACATATTATATAAAGATGAGAATGTTTTTACTAATTCCACATTGATAATCACGAAGACGCGGGAATAAATTGGTTAATGTAGTAGAATAAGTTTGAATAGTGTAGTATGCATAGTGTATTTTGGTATGATTTCTCCAAATCATGTATAATATTACTATTCTATTGTGGTTATTGGAACCTTTTAATTAATTTACCTTTTGCCATGAATTTTATGTTTTTCTTCTTTATTATTTTTTATGTATGTGATGCAATTCTTAGAAGGATGATATTATCTTGATGAACTCAATAGTTGTTTGGAAACTCAAAACTTACATAAAAGTATACAACCATTGCATAAGCATGTATTAGCCATGGAAGACAATTCAACAATCACAAAACAAAAGGACAACAAAAACAAGTTCTAAAAGAAAAAAAAATGAATTGAAAAGAGAAAATGGAGAAAAACACACCACCTTCAAGAGAACTCTCAAAGGAACAAGGATTCTTCACTTGAAAAAGCTTTTCAAGATAAGAAGTAAAATAAGAAAATAACTCTTTCAAGACCTACAAAGATATGTATCACTTTTGTGAGTTCAAAACTCTTCATATGCCTTCCCACTTTCTCTTAATTTCGTCCAACATGTGTCTTTTGAATTGTAGAATATTCCAAGAGAATCAAGGAACATTCTATGATCTAGGAATTTTTACAAAATATTTATTTCTTCTTCTAATTCTTTGAGTTTTTCTCTTGTGAATCTTCTTTGGAATATTTCTCTTTATTCTTTTCTTTACTATGCTTCTTTTATTTATTTTTGAAGTTATTTTTCTGCTTCTTCATTAGATTTCTCTCCAATCATATTTATATTAATATGGCAAGAGATAATTTTAATCGATGACTTATTTAGTTGTGTTTTTAGCCAAGATTGTCTCAATCCATTAACATTTGGTTATGATTTAAGGGGATTTTTGTTATAAATTTTCTACTTTAGATTCAAAGTGTTAATATAACTTTGATATATTCAAAAAGTTTTGATGCACTTGTTATGTTTTTTTACAATATTAAACTTGTTGTCACATAGTGATTATGGGAATTAGTTGTCTATTATGATGGAATCCCATTTAAGGTGTGTTTGATAGATATATTAGTTATTGTTCACAAGAAGTCTTAAGTTGAATATAGATGTATTAGTTGACATGTGATTAATACGGATTACAATTAGTGTGAAAAGCCTTAAACAAGATTGGGTATTAATCATACACTTGTGAAGAATCACTTAATAGGTAGAAAAAACACTAGACTAAATTGAAACATTTCATCCTTAACTTAGAAATCAATGTTAGGGAAAAAAATGCATATACATCAATTTAAAATATTAACTATAGTAAATTTCAAATAACTTAGTATTTCAATAGACAATTTAAAATATTAACTATAGTAAATTTCAAATAACTTAGTATTTCAATAGACAAATTTTTGAGTCTAAGATTTCTCCTTAATTGGTTTATATAATCTTCTCCCTTGGTATGCCCAACTTGATTTTTACTAAATGATGTATCTTTAATTCATTAATTTAGCTTATTTTTTTGTTGATGAAAAGTACAAGAATGAAAACAAAAAAATAAAAATGAGTGAAAATAAAAATTTATTTAAATTAGAAGAAACGAGAAGAAAATACTACTATTATAATATTTTTGTATTATTTATATTATTATGTTCATTTATTATATTTATAAAAATACTAAAAATAAAAAAATTGTCATAATTAATTATCTTTGCAATCATATTATGTATTGAATAGAAAATATATATATATATATATATATATATATAACATAATTAATTGTGTTTATAAAAATGTTAATTCATAATCCATTATCTCGTCATTTTTCATTAGTAAAATCCGTGGAAAGAAATCAAGTTTTTTTCCATTTCAATATTCGTACTTTTCTTCATTTTAAGCTATATGCAGTTCTAATATTGTTGTTTCCAAGCTCCCTTAACTTTTCTGTAACTTCAAAAGCCTTCACTTGCCATGTAAATTTCAATAACAAAAATTGTTGCAATGCATAAACGCAATGAAGGCTCAATCTTTATATATATAAAAACCTCTATATTTTTCCTTTTTGCTTTAACTTTCAAGTATAGAATACTTTTAAATTTTCATTTTTTTTTATTACAAACATATAATAATTTTACCAAGGACTACAACAACGCTTTTAATCACAATTCTAATCATAATTGCCACAACAAATTAGACCTATATTTACAAAATTTCCAGATTTTTGGTGTTGTTTTCCTTTTCAAAATTATATTTCTATCAAAAATCAAATTAAGCAATTATTTACTCAAGATATCTATTAAAATAATATTAAAGAAACTAATAGAAACCCTTGTCATAAACTAAGGAATTATTTACTCAAGATATCTAGAAGTCAATTAGCATGTTAACTCCACATTTAAAAAATAAATAATATTTATTGTGGATTTGGAGAACAAAATTAACAAACCAGGCTATAAAACAAGTGTTCGAACTTGCAATAAAGAGACTAATTCTAAAACTTTGAGGAAAAATTTGACATTGTATCGAAGTTTTCTTGATTATATCTGTATTCAAGGTTTTTAACATTTCCTACCAGGAGAATATTATAAATTGACTAATGAAAAAAAGTGATAAAAAAGAAATCGATAAAAATTACAAATGCGTAGAGAAAAAAAAATAAAAACCACAAAGATGAGTTTTAATAAGTTTAATATGGGAATATAGAATGATAAAGATTGAAGATTTAATTGTGATTATGGTTTCATAATGATATTTTCTTATGTTTTTTGAAAAAATGTTTTGATACCATATAAATGATTATGGTTTCAAAATTATTATGATACTGTATGAAAAAGTCATAACTTGCTCGAAGACATCTTATTCACAAACAAACCATGGTTCTAGATGAATAGAAATTAATCTATTTAACTATGCATCGAAGGACAACTATACATACAAATCATAAAAGAAAAAGAAAAAATAAAAATTCAAGAAAATAATTTTCCTCAAAAACACAATCTAATTAATTAATATTATTTTATCCACTACAATCTTCTAAACTACGACTCTATTCTTGTAAAATATGATAAATGATTTCAGAATCTTAAAAAAATAGAATATAAAGAAAAAAAATTAAATAGGGATTGCTCCATTTATATATTATAAATTCATCCTATTTTTAATCAAGGTGAAATCTTCAATAATAACAATTAAACGGAAATAAACCAAACAATTTTTTTAACAGACTGAATCAGGGACAACAATTTAATTACTTATATCTCACAAAATCAAGAAGATTCCAAACAATGTATTTTGGATTTATATTATGTCAATGATTATTTTGAATTATTTTCTCTCCCCTTTCTAAAATGCAATTGAAACTATCATTTATGATAACATCTCTCTCTATATATGTATGTTTGTGTGTGTGGATTAGTGTTTGATAAGAGGAAGAGAAAGTTAATAAAAGGTGTCCTGATATGAGTTCCAATGATAGAAATCTAGCATGAAACAAAAGAGAAAAACTCGTCTGATTATTATGTTTTCTATTGCAAAGATGAACTGTGAAAGCACGATCTATCGATAATAAGAGAAATATTAATTTTATCAATTTTTTATTGATTATAAATTTATTAAATTTTAAAATGTCATGCAAGTGATATTCAATAAGAACTGCCTTTTTATTGATTATCATGATATCTTCTAAAGAACATTACATGGATAACAATAGATGAAAAGGGTAGATTTAAATTTATATATTGATTACGAAGCTTTAAAGTTATTGATATTTCTTATTATAAAGTGATGATTAAAGTTTTTATAACTTAAATTGGCTTGAAAAGGAAAAAAAGTCACACGAAAATAAGGTGAGATAAAACTTTTCTGTTATGTGATTATGAGTGAAAGTCACGGTCAAAGTAGATACGATAGACTATTTTTTACATCAGTGTAAGTAAGAGAGAGACAATAATTTACAGAGTACACATAGTCGATGCCCTATTGCTCAATACAGCAGTTTTAATACAATTATTTATAAATTTATTTCTGCATTTTTCACTGGATTTATTTAGTTTTTACCAAAGTAGTATTTGCCTAGTGGAAAAATTTAGTATACTCCAAATATATGCAAGTTTGTTTTCAATTGTCAAAAAGGTTTCACCATAGGAAAAGGTTCCACTTTATACCATACAAACTACCCTTTTAATATTACTACTAATGTCACTTTACTTTTGCTTTAATTAATATAACAGTGAAGAGTGAGTACAAAGGAATCTCCCTCCTTTAAACATGAAAATCTTGTAGTTTTACTAAAATAGCTTCTATCCAGAATAGAAACATGGCCTAAAAATTGACATGATAACTATTTGAGTTTGACCAGTGAAATTGTTAGCCACATGCTGTCATGTCTCAACCAGTTGCTATCAGTGAATGGTATTGGTAAGGTAATCCACATTTAGAATTTCCCATTATACAACCTTCAAGTCTCAAAAACAACGTTGGAATTAGGACATGGTGCAAACTCAGTGAATTGGCTAGTGTTACCTTTGTTTCAAGCAAACACTTCTTACAGTATACTTCAAGACTATCATTACTTGCATTTTTTGCAACCCTGAGAGACACACAAGATCAAGAACTTAATTGTGTGTGCATGTAACTATGTATAAATTGAGGAGGATAGTTTATTCAGCCAACATAGTTATATCTAAGAAATAGTAACCAAGTGGAGATTAAAGATGAACTTGAAATGCTTTGCTCACATTTTCTTTATGTTGGTTTTTGTGGCCTTTTCCAACATCCAAATTGGCTTAGGAGACTGTGATAACCTACAGGATAGTTGTCCAGCAGTTCCACCCAACAAGCAGACCATATTCATCAATGGTCTACAATGCAAAAACCCAGTTAATGTAACAGCTCAAGATTTCAGGACCACAGAACTGAGGGATGCTGGCTCTACAGACATTTTTGGTGCATCTATGAAAATTGTGAGTGCTGCTGAGTTTGGTGGTCTGAATACTCTTGGCCTCTCCATTGGAAGAACTGATCTTGATGGGAATGGCCTGGTAAACTTCCACTATCATCCTAGAGCTACTGAGATGATCTTCGTTACCAAAGGTGTGTTGCTAGCTGGATTTGTTGATACCAAAAACCAGTATTTCCAGAAGTTGATTGAAGTAGGTGATGTGTTTGTGTTCCCCAAGGCTTTGTTCCACTTCTATCTAAATACTGGTTTTGAAGAAGCCACTATCTTCTCAGTGTACAACAGCCAAAATCCTGGCTTTGTATCCCTTACTCCTAAAACTTTTGACACGACATTGGAATCACTGGACAAGATCAAGAGAAAACTCATCTCACTCTCTGCCTCTGAAGCTCAAGATGTAAACAGTTTCATCTTTCCAGGAATGGAAAGCATTTACAGTTAGCCATTTCAACCTATTCTCTATTGAATTCCACAATATTAGTTCAATTACATGTAACAGTGTGTTTTGTTTGGTTATTTATTGTACTCCCAAGTTATATCATTACTTGTGCATCATATCTATAACCATTTCAACCTTTTTCAACATCATTTTTTTTTATCCACAGAAATGAAACACGGGTAGGAAAAGTTATTATCGAACAAACATGAATTTCCTAGCTCTATATATTACTGGGAATCATGAGTCCTAATGATAACAGGAAGTAGAATAGAAGAGCAAAACAACTGCTACATAACACGAGATTCACCTTCTTTAGAGTTCAGGTGTGAGAACTAAACACTTCTATTGTTCATTTATTCTAAATGTACAATGGGGTTTGGCCTCTTTTGTAATCATTGAGCCCTTTTGTTATCAAGTGTATTATCAACTAACCATGACTGTGTTATTACATCAGTTACAATAACGTTTTAACAACTTGTCATGGACTTCTGGAATATACAAACACAGTCAAATGGGATTAGATGGTTAGTACATAGAACATATGATTACAAACATGAGAAAAGAATTTGCACATATCACAACATGAGATAAATTCAGTCACGTGCATTTTAGCTCGACCAGGCTATTCAATTTCATAGCAAAAAAATTGAATGTACCAATGGAGATGTTTACAATCGAGACTAATTGTTTGTTTTACAAGTAGAGCAAGGTATTCGCTTGAAGGATGTATTGAATTCCACTACTTTTCTGTAAAGATAACAAATGAAATAAGTACACAATTCCACTAATTAAAGTGTGTGTGTGTGTGAGAGAGAGAGTGTATTTATATATATTACAATTTATTTCAAGTAACATGTCAGTAAACAGTATATGTACATAACATGTGAATCAATGAAAAAAGAATATCAGAGGCAAAACTAAAAGAGAAGAAATGATCCATGGAATGATCTATCCTCCACAATAAACTGAGGACTTGATGTTGAAAGGACTTAAAATTCTAAAGATGGAACAATGTAAAAAATTAAAAAAATAAATGACTACACTAGCATGACTATAAAAGTGACAGGAAATTGATGAAATTGAAAAGGGAAAATGAATTCTACTTTCTTGGTAAAATTTACCACTACCTCATCCCTCGTGATCACCTAAAAGCATTGCCAGGTATAAAAGCTGAAAAAAGCATACACACCACACTTGCTTTGTTTCCTCCACTTTATCTCCAACTACCAACCATGTTCATATAATTACAGCAAAAACTGTTCTCTGATCAGGTTAGGAAGTATGCTGACCTTTTAATAGATGCTGCAACTTCAGAGACACGAGGCACAGAACTAGAAAGTCAGATATTAAAAAACTAGCAGAATATTTTGAAAAGAATTCCAGTTTGCATTGGTCAGACATATTCTAGAATCTAGACCAAACATAATGACTACTGGTACCAGCCAAATTGGTCATCTTAATCGTGACAATCTTTTCCGTTTCCGATTCTTCTTATGCACAACAACACTTTTTGTGTTACTGCTACCAACATGAGGAAGAGCCAAACTTGACGATGGTTTGCCAATGTAGGTTCTGTTTTTCTTAGAAACCCATTTCAGAGGCATATTGTTAACTACAGTGCCAATATCGGTAGAATTATTCAGTTCAACAAGTTTTTGGATTTGATCTAGCATCTGATGGGTGCACGCCAATGACAGATCCAATGCAAATGAATCATCCACTGGTTTTCTCCATAAATCCATCAAAACCTCTTCAAAAGACCGGAAAGACATGGAAGGTTGATAACCTTTAAGATTTTCACAAATCATGTTCACTTTGATGACATGCTTGCAAAGGTTACCTTGCATTGACCAAGAACAATCACAGAATGCAAATTCAGATCCCGGATTCCACACTAGATGAAGTAGGCTACTATCTTTCTGGCTCGCAACCTTGGCGAAGAGGTGGTCTTTATCATCCAAGGTAACAGCATAGTCTGGAATTTGAAGTGCCCGATGCCATGATGTAGAAAGAATATATTTTTCCTTCACATTCTGGAAAGAGTCACTTTCATCAGCATAGCGATCAAGCCAGTAGCTTGAATGCAACTCAGTTGTCAACTTGTGAACTAACCAATCTACTCTTTGCAGGGCTCCAAGATGTGAGTCATCAAAAAGTTTGGCTTTCAGTTTAACATGATAGGCTTCTAATGCTCCAGAAGCTTCCTGGCTGCCTAGTTGAAAATTTCTCATTGTTGAAAGCCACATTTCTGCAGAACAAAGCAGAAGCATAAGGGGAAAGCAAGTTAATTTATGAATGACTAACTAAGCCCATAACTAAGCACATTTCATTCACAATGTCTGGCTTTCAAACATACTTGTGAATATGTCATCACTCAACCGGACATTTTATGTGCATGCAAGGGAAAAAGGGAGAAAGATCTAACCAAGCTTGGGCAACCAGGAGGTTTTGAAGTATTCCATGAAAGCAGTTTGGTCTACAAAATCCAACATGAATTGTTCCAAGGCATGTGCTGTATTAATGCCTCCCCAAATACTGTACACTATTGAACCAAGACGCTTAAAAATCTCCCGCTGAACCTCAATACTACTGCATTTCTTAACAATATTCCTAAGCCATGATCTACGGACACGCCGTAGCGAAAATAGGACAGGACAGCAAAATATATCTCTGTAAAATCAATTAATAGAAGTATGAAATTTAATCACCACTGCTGAATATTAAACCAAACTCATTTCTAAAGCAATAAATCTTGCCTCAAAAGATCAATTTCAGCTGCAGCATCATCAATTAAAAATCCACTGACTTTCCATCCAGGCTCAACACTACGAGCTCGATCAATTAAAGCTTTCAGCCACTTGGACACATCAGGCTTTGCAAAGCTACGTGTAATGACCCATGCAACAGGAAGTGCATGTTGTCTTGAATCAAAAACAAGTAGCGTGAACAAGGGATACTGTCAATATGAAAAGATAACTATGTTAGGTCTATTGAAAATGCATTGCAATGAGAGAAAGAAAACTTCATTTGTTTTAGATCTTGCAAAAAAACAAAATTACTTTCAGTCTCTTCACACCAAATGTAGAGTCGGCTGCGATAACACTTCGATGACCAAAGCGAATCATTTGTTGCAGCTGCCATTCTGTTTGGATCCCCAAGATGAAAGCATCAGACTCCGAAGTATCCTGGTGAAAAAATACAGATTTTCTGTTGCGCTCAATCCACATGCGGATGCTAGCTTGATCATCTAGATCCAGTTCATGAGTAGACCTTTTGATAATCATCCCTAGCTTGTGGACATACTGAGAAGCAAGGCTACTGACTTTTGCATCGGAACCGCAATATCGCTGAATCCCTTCAATGTGTTTCTCCAAGATATTCTCTTCTGGGATGCCCAGATATATCATGGACATAGTTTGCTGCTGAATTTCATTGCATATATAAGGAATCTTTTTGGCACCAGGACCAATGGCATCTCTATCAAGTGGTCCATGGCAGATGAAACCAGCCTTGTTAACATGACGCCGCTCATTGTATATAATAAGTGCAAGGGATGGACGAGCATAAAGGCGTTTGACAACAAAATGGCAAGTACAACCTCGCATCGATTGAGGTCTAGCAGCACGATTTCGAGTGTTAAGTCGATACCTTCTACTTGGTAATATACCTCCTCCCTCCCCATAATTTTCTGGGCCAAACGAGCACCAGTACCTTCACAAAGAGCAGAGTTCAACTACACAACATAAGCATTGGAATCCTACTTGGGCAGATCATTTCTTTAAGTTTTAAATTATTCATTTGCTAGTCAGCTACTGCTTCCAAAATTCAGCTAGCAACAAGGACACTACTTGAACTTATGAACAAATTTACAATAAAGGACAAGAACCAAATTTCCTACAAGGGAAGTATTTCACACTTCCAAGTTCCTGTGTTCTACCAAAACAGAACAAGCTAGAAAACGCTAAACATGTATCATAAAAGCCAAAAGAAGAAGAAACTGTATGAAAGCTTCATCATAGTCATGGCAGAAACTTACAGCCTGTATTCAAGATACTCATCATCCTTGAACTCCTTCAAGCTTCCAATGGTCCGTTTCCTTCCTCTCTCGATGTGGAACCGAGTAGGGCACTCCACATTCGAGCATTCACCAATTATGAAAGCATCAACTCTGTCATAGGGAATGAGGGCAACCACATCATGGTGCTCAGCAGTGCCAAACTTGGTCCAAGTCAAGTCAGCAGCACTAAACTCCTCCTCAGGAGGGTCTTGCAAGGGAATTTTCCTCACTGATTCAACTATAGCCATATCCACAATGACGCAAAAAACAAAAAACTTCCTTTCTATACACAGAACAATCTACTAGTCTCCCCGGAAACAATCACAGCTTCAAAATAGTAAGCTGTTCAAACACGGCACAGGACACCCTGAAACAACATCAAGAAAAGACCCTTTTGAGATAACAGCTAAAAACTTGATTTTGACAAATTATCTGAGTTGTAAGCAATAAAAGCTAATCAATTCAATCAAAGGAAAGAGCAAAACAAAGAAAAAAGGTGAAGGCAAGCTGTGCAGTGGGAATTGAAGGGTACACCTACCCTTTGGCTTCAATAATCAGGAGAAGAAGATGATTGAGTGTTGCAGTCTAAGAGAATAGTGGCGCAAACTTAAGAGGAATTTGGAGAAGCTAAAAAGGTTGGTGTTCCTTTGGGTTTGCGATGAAATGGGTCGGGTGAGAAATGATGAAAGCCTACAAGAGGATACGGAAAAACGACACCGTACCTATGGCTACTTCGTTGAAGAAAAAAAGGATTTTTATAACCCCTTTTTAGGTCAGGCTTATCTATTCCACTACTGCAAGTTCACGGCTGGTAAAGTTATAATTTAATTTTATATGAATATGAATTAACAAACATGTATATAACTTTTTAATGATAACATAAATCAAATATTTTATATTTATACTTTATGTTTTATTTTGATTTATAAAAATGTGTATCAATATTTTTTAATGAATTTTGATGTATATACAATTTTAGTGAGAGACTAATATTAAATGGAACACCTCTTACTAATTTAACTATATATCCACCAAAATTTTCGCTTTTTATATGCATGTATAAAGTTCAGCTATATAAATATATAGTTCTAAAGTATTCGGGAAAAGGTATATAAGACCGAAAAAATCTAGATTTAGAATTACATGTGAGCCTTACAACATCATTATTAAGTAAAATGATAGTATAAAATCAGATAAAGAAATATAAGAAGGATAAAAGTTAAGAATTTATAAACTATATATATATATATATATATATATATATATATATATATATATATAAAATATATATAATATAAATATATATATATATA
>Ga0099824_1007654_pt1 | contig 14189 bp, 10 predicted proteins | sample SiratrowhiteBW_FD_76837 | JGI IMG/M metagenome (GOLD analysis project Ga0099824, IMG submission 76837) | Root nodule microbial communities of legume samples collected from California, USA - Siratro white BW | ecosystem: Host-associated > Plants > Roots > Nodule | place: USA: California...
TATATTTTAAAATAATTTTATTTGCCCGGAAAAAATTGGGTTTTGACATTATTTTTTTTATTTTTTTCTTTTTTTTTATTTTTTTTTATTTTTTTATTATTTTTAGGGGAAAAGTCTCAAACGTATTCCCCCTTTTTTTTTTTTTTTTTGTTATTTTTTTTTGTTTTTTATTTTTTTTTTTTTTTTTTTTTAGTTTATTTTTTTTTTTTTTTTTTTTTTTTTTTTTTACTATCAAAGGATGACTTCACCATAAGTTCGTTCATTCTATCTTTCAAAACAAGTTAATTAACGGGTCGGAAGAGATTGAAGAGAGAAAGAATGAGTTGACTAGTAAATTAAAAACAAAAAATATAAAATAATTTCTTTTTAATAAAGACTCGACTGAAAAACCAAATATATGATATACTTAATAAACTTTTTAAAAATATAATGTAGATATTTAGTATACAGTATTTATAAGTGATGACATTACTAAATTTATAAGTGTAATATTTATAGTTAGTTTTTGAATAGCTTTTCATTCAATCCCCATTTATTTTATAGTTAGTTTCTGAATAGCTTTTCATTCAATCCCTCTTCATTGATTTTGTTAAGTGTCATGGCAAGTGATGTTTGCCAAGTATGGAGATTGAAATGTATGCATTATAAACTTTTCAACTCCAACTATCTTATTATTCTTTTTTTTTTTTTTATTTAAGAACATTATCACATTTCCATTGTTCATGGTCCTTTGGTGTGATATACAGTTGGTTGTTGGGACTTTTTCTAGTTTGTTTATTTTTATGAAGTTTCTCTATTTTAAACCCTAATTTGATCTAAAAGGAGAATTTTTGTTTTTTGGTGTGTAAGATGAGTGGTGGAAGTAGAACTTGGATGTTAATAAGACGTGTGAAAAGATTGTGTGTTGTTATTATGATGAGTTTAATGAATCTTAAATTTTGCTAGGAGATTAGATGAAGCACCTACAATTTGTAGATGTTATTGTAGAAACATAATAGTGGTGAGATAACATGAGAAAATATTGGAAAAGTGTTTTGTGCATCTTTCGCCATAGACATTTCTTAATCAATAAAATTTATTTATTTATTTATTTATTTTAGTTTTAAATGGAGAGGAAATCATATTTTTTTATGCACAGCATGGATAAGAATAGTTATATTTTTAAAAAAAGAAATTGAGAAATAGTAAAGGCCTAAGAGTGAAAAAACCACTTAGCATATACCACTCAGTTATTGAATTGAACTTCTATTAATAGATTTACTGATAGAAGGAATACCTTAATACAAAATAAAATTAGGAACTAACGTATAAAATATTTCATTCAGAGCTCAATTATCCAGTGTCAACAATTTTTAAATACTCTTTAGTTACTTCGTACCATCATCAAGTGTATAAATTAGTGTTAGTTTAACTGTAGATATCCAGTGTGAACAATTTTTAAATACTGCTCAGTTACTTCGTACCATTATCAAGTGTATAAATTAATTAGTGTTAGTTTAACAGTGGATCTTATGTTCAGTTCCTAGATGAAAAAATTTAGACTTAATTAATTTTGTAAATTAGGATTTCCTACCATTTCTTAAATTTTATATACTTTTAATTTTTTATTAATTTTTTTAATAAATATTTAAAATTTTTATATTTTTCAATTGAGTTTTTACTATTGATTAATAACATGATTTTTTATGATCACTACTTTACATGTTTTCACATAATAAAATGTAAAAAAAAAAAAAACATAATAAAATGTAAATTTATTATAAATTTGAATATTTTAATTAATTTCTTGTTCAATATTTTATTATATTGAGTATTAATTTTCTTTAATTTTAATTGATTGTTTTAATTGATATTAATTAAGTTTATTATCAAATCGGATAACAATAATAAAAATTAAAGCTCTAAAATTATAATTATCTTTATAGAAAATGAAAACGTTTCATGTTACCGTATGATAGATTTAATATTTTTAATATTTAATTAAGTTTTTAAATGTTATTTTAGATAAATATAATTAGGATTTTAAAGTTTTATTTTTATTATTTTTTAAATTCGTAGTATTATTCTTAAAACTATAAAATTAAATAATTATATTACTTAATTGATACTAAAATTAAGTGATGAAAATTTCATTTAAAATAAATAAACATTTTAGATATCCAATAAAACAAAAAACATGAAATATAAACTTAACTAAAATTACTTAAATTTTAATTAAGTTGTTTTTTTTTTTTTATGTAGAAACACATGAATCATGAAGTGACAATATAATCATGATAATGTTAAAACTAAATAAAGTATCCAATTACGAAATGTAATTGATTTAACAAAAACTTAATTAAAAATACACTGAAATTTATGAGATATTCATAATTTAATTGAGTATGTGTGCATTTTATTCTTCAAATATTCCATAAGAGATATATATACAACGGATTGATTGACTGATGTTATTATAGTATAGCAGTAGTGGTCAAAGTATAGCTCTTAGCGAAGTATCGAGAAGGGACTATTGATAGTGGTTTGTGGGGGAGTGCGTATTGCAGAATGGAATCTTCCAATATTTTACTAATGTAATTTGTATGTAGAAAAAAAAAAAAAAAAAAACACGTGCTCGGTCAAACATTCAAAAGTTTACTACTTAATTTTAGTATACACACTGGCCTTCTGTTTGGGGTGCTACTTGTCTTATAAGAGTGATTATATATCAAATAATAAACTTTTATTTATTTTAAAAAAATAATGGTTAATCTTTATTAATTTGGGTTTTTTAACCTTTTCGTATTTTTTTTTTTGGTTATTAGAAACATACACAAACTCTTGCAAGTAATACTGCTTTATGTACCATGAGATCTACTATTTTGTACAAGTTGATAATTTAAATTTTTAATATAAAAATACGTTATAAAATAATTCAAGGTTTTAAACAACTACAAATATTATACAAAATATTTTTACACAAAAAATACATAATTCTTAATTCTTAATTTTCTATTATGAAGGGAAATGCTTAATAGTAACGTTAATTATTGTTACATCCAAATAAAAAATTCTAAAAAGTATTTTTCTTACACATATTTTCAGTTTCGTTTTTGTGAGAAATAAATATTTTAAAAAGTTAGTTTTGTTTTGCACATTTAATTAAAGATAATGATAATGTCTTGAGAAGGACCTAGTAATATTTTTCTTATACATAATCGACTTCTAGATTAAATTTGGTTTTAAATACCTCTTTTTTGATTTTTTTTTATCATTTTCTTAATATGGTGGCGACTTTTTTATTTTTAAATTTTTTTTTCATCATATTATCTAAACCTAGTTACGAGAGATATCAACTCAACTGAGAACATATTTAGATATTTAAGCTTAATTAATTAAGTGTGCAAAGTGAGTTTTTTAGTATTTATGTGTCTCTATTTTTTCTAGAATATGTTCATCCTTGTTTTCTTTGATGTCCTAATTGATTATATTATTGAATTATTGAACCTTTGGGTAGAGAGCAACTGTTATATTTGTTTGGAAATTTTCTGCATGGTTTACAGGTGTGGGTTTGGGTAGTTTCATGTTATGCTCCCTTCACACAATACATAGTCATTATATTTCATGCATTTGAGATTGGGGTGCTATACCCAAACCCGTGTGAACCCAAGGAGGTGGAGTCCAAATGGTCTAATACTCCTCGGACGAACTTATGATAATAAATTCATGAGTTTTGATTATAACAATTATTATAAGATATCTTAAAGGTCTAACCAAACTAACGACTATGCAGATATGGCTAAAGACCTATTAGATAAACATGGATTAAGAAAATCATATGATTGCACAATAACTAATACCATTAGTATACATGGATCAGACGAACGAGTTAAGATGGTCTTACTGTTAAAGACCAAGTTAAAACAAACTAGACAATATATGAATGTTATACTCACCGGACCTTATAACTAGACATATTGTAAGATTCAATGTGCTAAACAATTACAAAGGATAAAACTATTCAGATGGTCTTACAACACATAGAAGATCTTGATAGACGGAGTCAATAAGCAAAATAATTTAGAATGTCTCTTGACATTACTACAAAGACTGAATGATATCTTTATGGACAATGAACTAAACAATACAATCAAGATACATTGGACAAACGATTTCAATATAATGGACGAATCAATAGTGCAAGACGAACATAGAACATATAGTCACGCTAGAAGAATTCATCATATGCTACATGAAGACTAAAAGCATAAAATGATTTGGTCAACCATCGTGACTAACGAAATCAATATTTGAACCTATATGACGATTTGATCAACGTTCTCATATTTGAGATAAATGGTCTATCACATTAGGGAGTTTCTAAACTCAATACTTCATAATTGTTCAATTTTTCAAGTATTTAGAAACCCATTTTGATATTATTAATTCATATAAATCAAAGCTTAAATCAAAATGTGTTTTCATTCTCTGATCGAATTTAGCATTTATGATATTGAATGAATTTCAAAAATATGTTTTGATATAACTGGATTTTATTTAAGCTTGATTTTCATCAATGTTTAAAATTATATAAACTTAGAATGTCTTTGAGATTAAGTGAAATGAAAAGCTTTTATAATTCGAAAGATTATATTCATGCATTTAAATAAATTTATTCTGATTGACTTAAGTGCTTGAATATAAATTACTGTTGTCAATCATATTCACATTCTTTATAAAAAAGACTACAGAACTGAAGGAAGCACAAAATATACCAAAGAAAATATTTCCTATTCAAGTGTCAACAAAGTTGAAGAAGAAATGCATAAACGAGATTTGTGGAAAGATGATTAAAGAAGAATCAAGTCTCAATAATTAAAAATATGCAATTATAAAAGATGCTCAAAGTGCAACACTAGCACTAAAATGTTCAAGTCCATAAGGAAAGAATATATCATATGTTTCCTTATCAAGAAATTGTCAGACAATAGATGAATCTACTTTGGCAGTAGCTTGGGGAAATCACCTACTTCAAGCAAATTTGGGCGATTCAAGGGAGGACAAATGTTTTGAATTGATTAAATTCAAGAACAAACATATTAAATTGTGGAAACGATTCAAGACATGCAAAACAATTCATGAAATCACAGTTTGAAGAAGAAAACTTGAAAGAAACACTTATCTCTTGAAGAACCTAAGTTATCATGCCAAACAGTGCAATCCATGCTTCAATTGCATGCTTTAATTGAGCTCCTTCCATGGTTGTTTATGGTTTGATGAAGTTTGAAGATGATGCAGTGGAAGTTGGAGTATTTTAGACGTGTGAGATGAAATTAGAGAGAGATTAGGTCAACACTCTTAGTATAAAACTAGAGAGAGTCTTGAGAATGAAGGCTACTCTAACAAGAGCTCTTAGAATAAGAAGAGGAATTCGGACACCACTTTAATTCTTATTCATATAAAATATGAAAATTAATGTACATAAGGTCCCTGTATATAGTGCATGAGATGTCCAAGGCTCTCAAATGAGTAGTTGACACATGTCAAGCTAGGATTGGAGATAATCCACTCCATACATAGGATGACATGTAGCAATTGGCATGGAAATAATGCATAGGAAGTTTCACCTAAGTGCCACCTAAGTTGTTAGTTGACACCACACAAGCCCTATGTAGGTGCCACATAAGCCCTAGGAAGCTCCCTCCTTATCTCTATTAGGGTTAGGGATTTTATAACAAAGTTTCAAGACAAACTAGTCTACTTTTGAGCTAAAAAATAAGACTTAAAGTTTTAAATTCCTATGCTACTTTGGTCCAAAGTACAAGACCCAAATAAATTCCACACTACTTTATACAACTTTTACAAGTAGAGTTGTTGTAATCTTGAAGCTTCAAAGTTCCTAATAATCTTCTCCAATTTTGAACTTGGGCTTAAAATTTTGCTTGCAAGCCTAATTAGGTCTGATCTCTTGATAAGATCTTGATCAAGAATCTAGCTCAGCGACCTCTTTATTATTGTTTGTAGTCTTAAAGACAAGATTGCATCAATAGTTCTTTAAAGGTTCATTCTCTTTGTCGGGAATTCTGTTTAACCATTGTTGACTGATTCAAGTGAAAGTTCTAACAAACATCTTACATCATACCACATTGAAGGCCCCCCATATCAATATTTGAGCTTTGAAGGCCTTTAGGTGATTCCCCAAGTCTCCTAATTTGAAAAAAGGAGTGACCTTAGGTACCATATAGTGTGGGTAGTATTGGTTCATTCATTATTTCTCGGGAAAAGGGTTGAGGATTTACTTGGTTATGGATTGGATGTGGACTAGTTTGTCCTTAATGAGTCATTTGCCTAAACATCATCTGTTGTAGTTCTTCATTGGCTTTTTGTAACTCTTCATATGCTTTTAAGGCTTCTTCCATTAGAGAGTAGGACAATTTTTTATCTTTTTGTATCTCTGCTCTTCTTCTAGCCTATGTATTATCTCGCTGGAAATCCCCCATAGTATCATTTGTTGCAAAGTGGGAACATTCTCGTCCTCTTCAGATTTAACTATTTGTCTCTGATTTCTAACGCTTTCTTTAGTTGTGTGGAACTAGGAAAAATTTTACCCAACTGCATAGTTGACGCCAATATATTTTAGTTCAAGGTATAAGGGACTTTAAGCAGGGGGTTAGAGTGTCCATTCTAGGCTCGACTCTTGACATATTTATAGGAGGATTTACTTTAAGCCTTTCAAAGGGGATCTTAGGGGTGCTAAAATTCAATCGTACAGAAAGGTTGGAAACGATCCAAACGCAAATTTTCCTCTTATTTTGTTAGTCCAGCTAATGACGGCAATTGAACCTATTCCTATGGTTATGCTAGTAACTACTTGAAGAAGTCGTTGTTATGATGATCCTTTAATTTCATTTTATGTTATTCGAATCTTGGGTTTTGTATTGATCGGTCAAGGACTGATGGTAGCTCAACAGGCACTTCCTCCTGTAGGTGATTAAATTTGTTGGAGACATATCCCTTAGTCATTCCCATGGTTATATTCCTACTTGTGCTGGTACATATCTTGAATTGGAATATTATTCAGTACCGGGTGCTCACCCAACTCATTATAACACCTAAGTTAATCAAAGTCACAAAAATGCCTTACGTTAGCCTATTTTTGTTAATGATGGTAAGTGCATTTGTCACAGTGTAGCAAGTAATAAAATTATCGTTCTTCCCAAAGGATTTGTACAATGTAATATAATAAATACAATTATAATAGACTGGGATTCAAGCACACTTTCATAATTTGATGTTGATTGCATAAATTAAAATAATATTTAGAGTGTTGATCAATAATTGAATTGCAAAAATATGATTTAATATCAATAATAAGAACTTGTCAGGGTTAGATCTTACCAATCTTTACTCTCATGTATGAAAACGTTTATTTTCTTTCCTACCAATAATCTATCTCAACCCATAATAATACTCATCCCCAATTCCTTAGTAGATGAGTTTAAGATTCTCTATTAATTGTAAATTTCTTGATCAATTATATAAATAAGTCTTGCAGTGACATAATTGTCCTAAGACAACAAATGAATCACACTCTATTCTTAGACCCGAACTTTCATTGGGTAATTAAATTCATATCTAGATGTGTCAACTCCCAATTTCGTCCGAGCAAAAAAATTCAAAAATAATAATAATAATAAAATAATAATAAAAATACATTTTTAATTAATGCTCAAAATTTAAGTTTGAATTTTATAATGTTTTTGTTTCATTTTTGTTTTCATTTTAGAGAGAAAAATACAAAAAATATATGATTTAGATTTTTATCCTTTTTATCATTCTAGTAAAAATATTTTATTTGCTTCTTTAAAAAAATATATATATATAATAATAAAAAAATTAGTTTAAGTCTAAATATTATTGTTTTATCTTTTATTTTTTTTTAAAAGAAAAGGAAAGAGTAAAATAGATTTTTATTTTATTATATGGTTTATTTTTAGAATAATAATACGATTTAAAAAAATAGTAATTAAAATATGTTTTAATTTTTCTGATAAATATTTGAAAAAAAAAAGATATAAAGAAAAAAAGAGACAATTTGGTTTTATTTCAAATAATCTAAAAGAAATAAAATTTGGTCCATTTCAAATAGCTTGAAAAAAAAAATGATTTAAGGCCTAGTCCCTTAAAGTTTTATATAAAAATGTTTTAGTTGTTTTCTATTTTTTCTTTTATTTGGGCTAGTTTTGTTACGCATTCCTAGTTTTGCTAATTACATATTGTTTTATATTAACATTCTCTGTTGGGTCAAGCCCATATACTCTTTTCCTATGACCATATTCTGCTACACTCTTCTCTCACCAAGCATTTGGGCTTGGATCTCACACTGCCTGCTCTATTATTAGAAATTATGTGCAGCTTATTTGATTTAATGACCTTGGTACACAAATTAATTGAAATTTGATTGAAATTCGTTTGAATAAAAAGTGATTGAGTATGATTACGAAATTAATTTAAAATTTGAATAAAATGAAATTTGAGAACAGAAGCTAGTGATGGCATAATTATTCCGCTTAATTGCAAATAATACTGATTATTAAAATTAATTTTCAATTTTTTAATAAAGAGCATTAATTAAAATTTATTGATAGAAGAAAATCAATAGTTTGTAAAAAGAAATAATTTATATCATTAAGAGGTGGTTGCAGATTAATAATGACACTACGTATTTTATTTTTTCAAGCATATATTCGTGCTCACAACAAGAGAGGGACGTTGGTTCACACACAAAATTCTACAGGTAGATATTCTATACCCACAATTCATAGAGAAAAAAAAATCCTAAGCAGTTCAAATATTAAAAAAATGGTAGTCTTTAACCGGTATGCTTTCTGCTCTTTTGTAGGGTTTGCATTATGTTTTGTATCCATACTTGCCATGTGACTGCTGTGTGGTTTTGTGTTTGTTTGATTTGTAATAATTGCAATATTGAGTGTTAGTCACTTTGCATTATGTATTAATATTACAATTGAACGTGAATTATACTTGATGATGATGGTTGTTGCCTTGAACACATCCTCATTCTAAGTTGTATTTGACAGTGGTGGATTGCTGCCTTAGGCACATCCTTAATCACAGAGTACTCATCGTAAGCTAAACAAATACCAATCAGAACCTAGACGAAACCCATCAGACCCCATCCAAATCCCATTTGCACATATAAGAACATATCAGAATCCACAACGAAAAGAGATACATACAAAGAACAATTGAAAGGTCAAAGAAAGATTAAAAAACAAAGATCTCTAGGGTGATAAAATATTAAGATTTATTCATATTCACTATTCATCTTTCGTACTACCCACTGTGTTATACTCACACTAGAGAGAGAATTCAGAGGTTAGTATTGGTTTATCTCTACCAATGTTTTGTTTTGTTTTATTTTAGCAAGGTATTATTCACTATGCATTACTATATTGTCCGTCTACACACCACTTCCGTTTAAGCACGGTCGTTGTGCATTTTTATTTGTGTTTCTTTTTTTTTTACATCTTCAATGATCCTTCATTTTCATTAGAAAAAACAGACACAACAAAAAAAACAAAAGAGAACTTCATTTTCTTCACCTAATTTGATTTTGATATATACACCACATTAAATAAAAAGATAAAATAAAATAATAATAAACTTAGTTCACTCATTTGGCCCAATATTTTTATCAATTATTTTACATTTTTTAAATTCTCCATCATCATATATTCTATAATAATCAATTATTTTATTTCATTTTTATTTTTATTTTTCATACTCAATTTTATCTCATTTTTCTAATCTTGCTCTAATTTAATAAGATAGAATTTAAATATTTATGACCATACGTGTTTTGTCATATGTAAATTTGATTATATTAAATTTTAAAATAAATAAATAAAAATAATTAAATACAAATACAATTTTCTTGTACTTTATTTTTAATAATTTTGAAATGACCTTTCGCGTCAGGAATTTAATTAAAAAAGTTTTAATATTTTGTTTAAATATTTAAATACAAAGTTTTATTTTCAAAAATTAAAAAAAAAATAAATTTCAAAAAATATGAAAATATAAATCTTGTAAAATATAAAAAAAATATGAAATTTGTCAAAATTAAAAAAAAAATATATATCCAATATCCCTACAAACAAATTTTAATTAGAACCACATAAACCCTCATTTCCATCACGAATAAAAATACGTAGGAGCAAGATAAATCCTTATTGAGTCCAAAAAAAAATATATTTTTTCTTTGTTTTTATTTTCATATTTTATTTGTATTTAATTATATCTTTATGTTTTTTATTTGCCCCTTATTTGTCTTTAATTGCATCTTTATTTTTTTATTTGCATATTTTATTTGTCTTTAATTATATCTTTATTGTTTTTATTTGCATATGTTATTTATCTTTAATTGCGTCATTATTGCTTTTTATTTACATTTTTTATTTGTGTTTAGTTGTATCTTTATTGTTTCTTTGTTTTTTTTTTAATATTTTTATTTTTATTTTTAATTGTCTTTAATTACATCTTTATTGTTATTATTTTAGGAAAAATAACATTTTATTTGATTAAAGATATCATCTTAGGACAAGCGTTATGGGTATGCTGATACCTTTCCCACACACAACCGACTCCCGAATCCTAAATTTGGTTTGTAGACTATTTTCTCATTTTTGGTTTTTCTGTAGTTTTCCATACTCCATCTCTATTTAATATTTTTATTTGATTGCCGTATCCCCCACAGCGATCCCGATTGTGACAAGATGGAAGATATATTTTCCAATATTCTCAATAATCAATAATCAAGTTATGAATCAACATAAGCATCATGTATATAATTAAAATATTGATATAATGAAAGAAAAGACATAAATATTAAAGCAAAAATGATTACATAAGAGTTCAGAAAGATTTAACCTAACACTAACAACAGAGAATTTAGTTTCTCATAGACATGATAATACCAAACCTTACAAAAGAATAGTGGAATACTAAAAAGAATCCACAAGAAATCCAAAGAATGCCTTCCAAGAGTAAATTTTGATCAATAGCCTAAGTACCTAACCCTAGTATGAGTAAATATTAAATAAACTAGAAAATTTGACGCTCGTGTCAGGCTCATGTCAACTATGTTGGAAGCAAGTGGATATGTTTCTACTGCAAGCTTTGAAGCCTAACCCAAGCTAGACCCTTGTGATGTGCACCGGGCGTATTTCTCTAACCTTACTCTCGAGTTCTCATGCATTGGGCTCAGGTTTGTTGAGTTGGGCTTAACTTCTTTTGCTCAAATTTTTGCTCTTTCTCTCACTCCTTCAAGTCTTGAATCCTCCTTCTTCTAATCCAATTCTTTTCTACTCAATTCAAACAAAGTAACAAGAATTAGCAATCAAATCCTTTATCTGACTCTCACAATTAATTATTAACAAAAACCAAATAAATTTGAGAATTAACCAGATTTTAAGTGTGGAAAGAGTTATTTCAACTATGGTACTTTAATGTAACAACTGTAACAGACAATGAACACAAATTTCCACACAACTCACCAAAAGTATTTTTATTTCACTCAAGCACTTTAATATCTCAGGATATATTTGTCTCTCATTTATCACTAATTTTCACAGTTTAACTTTCCTTTTTATTTCAAGAGCCAAAAAATTTCAAAAACAAGAAATGCCAACAAGGACTTTTCTAGGTACTACAAAAAAAATTGCATATTACATATGAAAATTACATATGAATAAAAATTCGTATGTAAATTTCACATTATATACGGATTCGCATCCGTATGTAAAATCAGAATTATAAAGGGATTTACATTTATATATAAAACATTATAGACATATTTTTACATACGAATTTGCATCGAGGGTATTACATACAAATTTAACTCGTATGTAATATAAATAATTACATCATTATTATTATTAATTATTATTATTGTTAGTATTATTATTCTTATTATTACTATTACTATTAATATTAATAATAATATTATTATTAACATTATTATTATGATTATTATCATTATTACTATTATTATTAGTATTATAAGTATTATTATTAATATATTAATAATAAAGATACTAATAATCATTTTGTGAAAACAAAGTTAACTTGTTCATGTGGTAAGTTGAGTTCTACATATACATACGGGACTCGGATTCGAGTGGGACTTGGTGTAAATTGCCATCATATGGATTTAAGTTATGTATGCAACTTACATGCTTTGCAGCATCTCCAGTCATATGCTTTGAACAACCACCATCCAAGTATCATAGTTGCTTCTTGACTGTTAAAGTGTTGCATTACAAAACAAATTAAATTCCAAGAAATGATCCCTTATTTTAGGTCCAATACTGTAAATTGTACCTTTGGGTACCGACCTTATCGAGCCTTTTGAAACACGAAATTGTCTAATATTACAGTTTCTTCGAAAATGGCCTTTTCTAATACAATAAACGGTGAATTTTGCCTTTTGTTGTAATTAAAAAAATTGCTAAACTTCTTTTCCTTTTCCTGAAAACTAGACTGATAACCAATGCCAATTTTACTGAAAATGTAGTTTTTTCATTCAAAGAATTGTCATTTATATTTTCAGTCCCCAATGTAAGTCTTGCAATAATTTTAATCAAATACTTTATTTTATCTTTCAACACTTTACAATTTTCAAATTTAGTTGGCTTACAAGATACAACTTCAATGTAAGAAGCAACTTTATAAATCATTTTAAGATGTTCAAAATCAATTTTAACATATTGCAGTTCTTCTTGCAATGAGTTGATTTTGTTTCTCCACCAATTATTTAAACCTTTTAATCTATTGTTTGACAAAGTCAATCTGTTTTCTTCTTCATGAGTTTCTTTTAAAGCTTGAAGTAAGGTATTGTAATTATCATGGTTCATTAAGATATTACAACTTACATTGTTAACTTCAGATTGATGTCCAATCATGAACAAAGATTTTCTTCCTCATCCTCCTTTGATGAGCAGCTAGAAGATGTGTAATTGTCTTCCCAAGCGATGTAAGGTCTCTATGCCTTTCCAATCTTGTTCTTTTTCTCCAGGCCTCTGTCCTAGTGAACCATATTTGGACACTCCATGTTGATGTTTCCCTGCTTGCCACAACCAAAACAAGTGAAGTTAGAGGAACCATAATCAAATTTTTTATTTACCTTTTTGCTTGCTAGTTCTTCTCTTTTCCTTTCTTCTTCAAAATCTCATTAAACTTCTTGGTTAGCATATTCAAAGTGTTAGCATATTTATTGGAGCAATCTTTAGTGTTCTCTTCATTTTGAGCAACAAATTTCAGTGCAAGTCCCTAGCTTTTCTATCTCCATTCTCTTGCTCCTTAAATCTATTAATTTCCAGCTCATGCTCTCTTAAGTTTCCAAATAGTGTTGAATTGCTCAAGGTTCTCAAATATCTTGTTTCTGATATGGCAGTAACCTTTGGTTACTAGCTTTTATCCAAACACTTCAAAACCTTGATATTGAGCTCCTCCTTGCCAAACACTTTTCCAAACACTATCAATTGATTCACAATGTAAGTGAACCTTTTCTACACATCTGCAATAGTCTCTCCTTGTTGCATCCTGAACAACTCATTCTTATATAAGTGCATGGATGCTTGACATAATTGTTCCCGCATGAGTTACTTCAAGGATGTCCACTACTAGAAAATTGTTAAATAGTGACCTAAATTAGTGATCGAAAAAATCGGTCACTATCGATGACCGAATCAGTGACCGAAAAATTTGGTCACTATCAGTGACTGGAAAAATCGGTCACAAATTCGGTCACAGATTCAATTACAGAATCGGTCACATAATCGGTCACAGATTCGATCACGGAATCGGTCACAGATTCAGTCACATAATCGGTCACAGATTCGGTCACAGATTCGATCAAAAATTGGATCACATATAATAATAGTAATAATTTTAATAATAATAATTACAATAATAGTAATAATAATAAAAATAATATTAATAATAATAATATTATAGTACTAATAATAATAGTAATAAATAAAATAATTATAATAATATCAATAATAATGTTGAACATTAGACGGTCCAAAGTCCCTTTAGAGGATCAAATCATTTGATAAAGTTTTGATGATAACAAAACTCAAGTATACATTTATATTTGATGACTTATATACATTGCGCAGTTAACA
>Ga0099824_1007657_pt1 | contig 14187 bp, 5 predicted proteins | sample SiratrowhiteBW_FD_76837 | JGI IMG/M metagenome (GOLD analysis project Ga0099824, IMG submission 76837) | Root nodule microbial communities of legume samples collected from California, USA - Siratro white BW | ecosystem: Host-associated > Plants > Roots > Nodule | place: USA: California...
AAAATATATATAAAAAAAAATATATATATATATATATATATATATATATATATATATATATATATATATATATATATATATATATATTTTATGATTGTTTGTTTTTGAAAGAGTAATATCAAGTTCAGAATGATAAACTAACATGATTTTATTTTGTATAAATCTTATCTAACAAACTTCTATGATAGAGTAATTTCTTATAAATGTATTCACCAAAGTAAAACTACTTTGGTTAACTACTCAAAAAACATTTTCAAATATTTTATCCAATACAAAATTAATTTCATACATTGTTATCCATTATATTCTACAGGATTTCAAATATTTTTACATCCATAAATAAGAACAATAAATTAAATGAGATTTAACTAATCATTAATAAATGAGAGTAAAACAGTAGAAGTTAAAAAAATAGCAAAACTAACACTTGAGTTATAATATGTTGCTAGAGTGACACCTCATATTGCTAGAGCAACAAAGCTTTCATTTGAGATTGCTTCACATAATTTAATCACTTGATCAATGAATAGAAAGAGAGAGAATTGATGTACCATCTTCTTAGCTTGAGTGACTAATGAGTATAAATAATTAATATTGACTCTTTATTTGCTCAATCAAAATATGGCTATATTACACCTAGTAAAAGCATAATAACTCACAATTAATAATGATTCAATACTTCCCTAATCAAGCCAAAATTAAAAATAAGTAATAGTATGCATTGATTTATACCAACTACAACTCAATTCTAGATGAATAAATAAATTTGGTGGCCAGAGTGTCATCTATTTATCAAGAAATAGCAATTCTAGAATATTAAAAATGTTGAAAGTGCACCAAAATCTTCTAATAACTAAGGAAACATCATATAATCAAGCAAAACATTTAGAAGTTGAATCATGATTAAACCTATAGAATCTTAAAACATTTATAATAAAACATAGGAAAAGACAAGATAAAGAGATTTAGTAAAAGATGAATTACTCTAAAACATATTTAATAATGATCTCTACTTAAACATTATCTCACTCGAAGATATGTGTAAGAAAAGATGGAAAGTGTCTCAAAAAAGTTAAAAAAAAAAAGAAGATAAATAAGCAACGAGGATAAATTTACAAGAAAAAGAAAGAAATGCTAATATTATTAAATTACACCAATTAAGATAGTAATTCAAGATTCAATAATAGAATTAAAATTAATATAATTAAATTCGTTTTAATAAATTCATACTAACTAAATAATATATAAAATTTTATAAAATAAATATAACATCATAAGTTTTATTTATTAAAATCTGAAACAAAATAAAAAAATAAATTTGATTCTTAAAGCTAAAAAAAATATAAATATATAAAATAAATATATGATACTAGTTACGTTTAAATTTGAATAAAATACAAAAATATCCATTAACAATATACATCATAATACAAAATAAAAATAATAATAAATTAATATAATATAAAACTACAAAAATCTAAGATATAAAAATATATAATAACTACATTGCATGTTTTATAAAAATAACTGAAAATAATTCATACCAATTTTTAAATCTTATACAATATGTATTTTTATTTATTTTAAAACTATAGATTAAAATTTAAAAAATATTTAAAAAAGTGTCCTGTGCAGACCCATTTGGTATACTGATGTTGTATCGGTTTTCATAAATTTGTGTTGGTTCTCTCATGCACTGAAAAAATTTCTGTTTTATGTAGTGAATAAACTTTTTATCATATTAGTAGAATTATCAGTTTAATTGGGTAAAAATAATACATATTTTACTAGAGACTTTTAAAATAAGAATTACTTTTAAAATAAGAATTTTTTTTATATTGTTTTTACAAAGTCAAAAAGACTTTTACAAGACCACACACACTATTAATTCATTTTTATTTCAGAAAATTTTATTTCTAGAATTTTGGTCGCCATTTTGATTTCAATTTCTGTCTCGAGATCTCGCTCTTGATTCTGGTCTCAATCTTAAATTAGGAGATACTTGTAAAACGCTTTAAAACTCAATACTACATGTAAATTATATTAGCTATGGAGTAAGCAATAATATTATTAATTAACACTATTTATTTATATTATTTTAAATGGATTTTTACATTTTTTTTCTTTTAACTAGGAGGATGATCCATATACTCTAATACAGATCTAATTAATTGCTCAAGTAATTACAGAATTATTACTTATCTAATTATATTAAGATGGTTTTGGATTTCATTCACATATCTTAATCGATGACTCAGTTAATAATAAGTCTCAATTTCCGATACTTTCCATCAATAATAGTACTTTATAGTTCAATTTACGGGATTGTATTAAGATTCCATTGTCCATGATACTTTTATTATTTTATAATTAAAATCTTAAGCTTTGTATTCTAGTATCTTATTTTGGTATTTGTTCCTAAGTTTATCCACATGGTATGAGGTTATCCATTATCATCCACCACCACCGCCACGAGGATCATGCCATGCAATGCTATTCACTTTTCTACTGAAAAAAAAAAATTATAATGTCATCTATCATGCAAGGAAAAGGGTAATGTTCGTTTCAATTCGATAAAATCGGAAACCACACTACACTTTTTTTTATTTGTAAGTAGTTGGATAGACAAGTGTTAAGCACATAATTGGTTTCTATTTTCTTTGCAATCATGCAATTAGTGTTAGCTAAATTTTATCATTTTTATCTTAAAGAAACACAATGCTATTGGTGTAGTGTCAAATATTTACACGTGATTGGTGTTAACGCATCGCTTTTATTTTCACGCTTAAACGAAAAATATTAATTATTTTTATTATTATTAGAAAATAAAAATAGTGACGGGTGACGAGGCTTGCGTAATTAAATTAGTTTTATTTAGTGGAGTATTTTTAAATGAAAAAAAAAATCCAAATCCAAGAGTAGTTTGGACAAAACAGAGAATAAGAAATGAAGAGACACGATTGAAACGTGCGTGGCAATGTAAAAGTAAAGTAGTGTTGATGTTACTTGGGACAGACACACAAGGACAACATGTGCTGTGTAAAGTGGGCCCCACGGGGATCAGAAGAAGACTGCATCCAAAATATGATGAATTTTGAACAGTTCTTACGTTGTCAAATGTCAACTCAGGAAATCCGACGGCGGAGCTTTCAAAACGGGACCCACCTATGGATAAAAACACTCGTCATGTAACCGTCACTGTATTATTTGGAAATACAAAAAAATATATATTACTTCACAAAATCATGACGATAATGTGAAAATGTAAAAAGAAGTATTTGCGATTTACGATTATAATGGATTACTAGATTTTAAACATGTGACATACATGGGTAAATTTAAATTATATATTTTATATTTACTATTATTTAAAAATAGATATAACTAAAATTGAATGTAAAATCTTTAATAACATTAAATATAATTATATTTAAATTTAGAAAAAAATAAATTATATTTTAATTCAAAAATATTAATATAATTTTTTTATATTTAATTTCATTAATAATGACGGCATAATAATTATACCAAACATATAAATTAAAAATTATAATAAATTAGATTTATAATTATTTAAATTTGAGTGTATTTTTTTTTTGTTATTGTAAATTTTATTTTTATATGGAGTTGAATTTTATGTTTTTACAATGAATAGTTTTCAAATAGGTTTATCTAAAAGTTAATTTTTTTAAATGTTTTTCATTATTTAAAATTGTGAACAATATATTATTAAAGTAATTGTTTTTTATTTATCAAATAAACAAATTAAAAATTGAAGAATATCCATTATATTTGTATCTCATTTTTTTCCAAACTAAAGAACATATGGAAGTTGGTAAATAATATTTTCTAATTCCATATAGAATCTGAATAACATCATTTGTATGCACGTCTAGTATTTTTGAGTTGTATGTGTATCTAGAATTCTTGAACTACCTAAATAGAATTCAAAGAATATTTTATGTATGTGCATATGACATTTTGTAGTTGCATGTAGAATTTGAAGCTTAGTGTCTCATAAAAGTGTGACATTCTTTTGTTATATATGGAGTATGAAACTTATTGTTAACATGTGTAACTGATATTCTTTAGACTCTGAAGCAAACTTTGCATATTGAACTAGAGTTCTAAATATTAGATGTCTTAAACTTGTCCTGAATCCATGGAGCTTAAGAATACTTAAGTTGATTGGCTAAAAAATTAATAAAAAAATATAGAGACAAATTTGTAAATTTGTGCAATGTTGTTTGTAGGAGGAACCATCTTAAAAAGTGTCTTTTGTTAGGTGATATATTAATTGTCATAAAAAAAAACTTAGTACATCAGTCTCCTCCACAATTGGTGTAAAATCTTCTTTTAATTTAATGTCCACTGACATTTCTCTCACTTTTTCTCTTTCATGTGAGTGATTTTGCTACCTTTGATGTTTTATCGCAGTGTTGTTAACTTTTGTGTGTCTGGTTGCCATTGTTACCTATCCCTTTCACCTTTATAGCTCCTTGCAACTCATTTGCAGTCCTACAACTTTCCCTAAACTATTGCTCATCCTTGTTACACCGCTACAAGTTACTATGCAAGCATGTGCCTTTGCACTCTCACTACACCATTGCAATTTGCTTGCGTTAGTGTCGTCATCTCATTGTTGTTATTGTCCCTATTACTACGTAAAAGTATGTATCTCATCATTCTACTCTTATCTATTAGGTTAATAGAATTAATTTAACTAAACATTATTGAATATTGATATTTTAATAATGTTAACATAAATTGTTTGTTATTATTTTGTAAATCATTTTAGAAGTTTCAATACTTACTTAGTTATTAGAAGTGCTTTAATGTTCAAATTGTATGGCTAAAACCTATTTATTGCATTACATATTTTGAGTTGGTGCCAAATAATTAGTTTATTTAAAAAGAATGAGACTTTTTTATATCGGTTAATTCAAGAATCGACATAAAACATACTTTTTACGTCAATTCTTGATTTAATTGACTTAAAAAGTCTCATTCTCTTATTTTATTTTCATTTGTTATGTGAGGTAAAGTATTGACTGACATAAAGATTTTGGCTTTTACATTTGTTAATGATCTAGACCGATATGAAATAATTATTTTACATCACTAATATCTATATAAATATAAACACTTAAAGTGAAAGTAATTTAGTTTAAATAATTGATGTAAAAAGTTTACACTAATAAGAGTTAGTTTATACATCTAAATATTTATTTAACTATCTCTATTAGGGAAGTTTCAACTTTTCTCACATTCTTTGGATCCAATTTTCAACCAAACCTAGATAAATATTTCATACATGAGGAAATTCTTGAATATGCTTGGAAAAATTTTATTCTGTGTAGTTTCATCTTTCTCCTTTTGTTCATTTAATTTTCAGTTTACCTTTTTTTCCTTCTCATATAAATGAAATATTTTTTTTAGATTTTCTAGAGATGACAACCTTGGAGATATTTTTTCCTAAGAAATTATAACTCTTCAACTAGTAAATATTTTGCGGTAGTGACATTACAAAAAATAAATGTCTCCTATAACCATATTTTTTTGGTATAACTATGAAAAGCAACACCATTCCCACCTAGTCGATCTAATCATGACTCCATGCTAGAATCGAGGATTGAATCCTGAACCTTAGTTGAGAAACCCAAGTGTTGAACTCCTTTTGCTAATAACTTTAATACTTCTAATTTTGACTGTGTGTCTTATAACATATTAGTTGTATTTACATAATATGCTATTTACTTTTACATATTGTCATATTTTGATATTGTTAATTTGGTAGAAAAGATGGAAATAAAATAAATGAAAGTAAATTGGTAGATTAAAATGAATTAGAGATAAAAGTTATGTATGGTTGAGAAGAAAAGAGGTATAAAAATAAGAAATTGTTACTACTCAATTTTATCTAGATAATTGAAAATACTAAATAAAATAAAATGAAATTAATTTTAAAAATATAAAAATAAGAAAAAAATGTTCATGTACTAAAATATTAATAAAAATGATATGGGAATAGAAAATAGATTTTTTTTTAGAAAAAAATATGTTTATTATTTTGAAAAATTGAAAATATGTTAACTTCTTCTAAATATATCTAATTTTTTTTAAAAAAATGTTTAAAAATATACATAAAGTAAAATATTTTGTAATATAATTATGATTCAATAAAAAGAAGAAAATTATTTTTTTCACCTCTCTCATTTAGTCTACACCTTTCTTTCTATCATAATTGATTTTGTCTTTTTTTTTTCCTCAAAAATTAACCACCCATGTGTACATTTTTTTCCAATTATTATATTTTTTTCATGGAAACATGTATATCATGGTATATAACAGCATGAAAGATTTATTGAAGATTAATAAAATGTGTCTTTTGTAGAAATCACTACATGGTTAGAAACAAAATGCAGGACCATAGTACAATAAATTTCATGATTTGTTGAAGATAAGGTTTCAGAGATACAGTTATGACAACTGCATCTACATATTAAAGAGATAAGAAAGAAGTGAGTTGCTCTCGCTCTTGTATGTAGATGATATTTTTATAGTCAATCAATATAAAGATGAAAGAAATGAACTCAAAGGAATTTTAAACTCGAAGTTTGAGATGGATGATCTTGGTCCAGCAAGGCAAATACTTTAGATATAGAGAGAAATCAGACAATTGGGACATTGCATCTATCTTAACAAGGTTATTTGAATAGGGTTGTTGAGAGGTTTAGGATGAATGAATAAAAACATGTAAGGTCCTCGCACGAAGCTCTCGATCATTTAGGCTCCAGTTATGAAGAAGATATAGTGAAAATGAAGATTATTCCATATTTTAATGAAGTAGAGAGCATCATGTGTTGGATTATGCATAGAAAACCAAATCTAGCACATGTTGTTAGTGTAACTAGTATGTTTATGGTAGATATTGGACAAGCTCATTGGAAGACTTTGAAGTGAGTGTTGAAAAATTTGAATGGAATAGTATTATGTAAAATAATGTATAAAGGTCCACCCATAACAAATTAGTTATTAAAGGGTTCATACATACAAACTATGTAGGGAACATAGATATTAGAAATTTTACTCCTAAATATGTTTTCTAGTTGTTTGAGACCATAATTTGTTGGAAAGTTAGTTGTGCAATCAATAGTGACTTTGTCTACCACTCAAGTAGAGTATATTGTGGTCACATGAGATTTTATAGTTAAAGAGGGTGAAAAGAAAGTTGAACATTGTGTAAGAGTGTATGATTGTTCATTGAAAAAGTTAAGCATCGTACATTAACTAATCATCATATATACCATGAGAGAACCAACCACATTGATGTTAAGCCTACACTTCATAAGAGACACATTTGAGTTTGGGTGGTCAGGATTGTGAAGGTAGCTTTAAGGAGAATCTTGCATATGTATCTAAAACCTTTACCAAGATTAAGATTCAAACATTGGTTGAAGCTGATAAATTTTTCAATTAAGGATGAATGATGTTGTTACGAGACTCTTCCATGATTTAGAGTTAAGGTGGGGAAATGTGATGTTTGACTCCTAATCATGATTGTCTTATGAAGAACACAAAGACTATTAATTAGGGTGTATAGACTTATCATCTATTGTTTCCTAACACTAGATCGTCTACCTTGTGTTTCTTTTAGACAATGAGTGTGTTAACTTCTTTTAATTTTTTTGCTTTTCCCATTTCTATATATAGAGTAATTTAAAACCAAAGGGTGGTGCATTTGTGATATATGTTCCTTGTATGAAAAATCTTCAATATTATTTTAATTTATTTCTTTCGTTCTTGTGATTTTCTTTCTCAATATTGTTGATCAATGAATAAGAATTGGTGAAGGAAGAGATAATGCTAGTGTGTTTGATTTATCTTGTTGTTGTCATTTAATTATCCTCTTCTATGGAGTTTATTTGTACTGCTTAACTTATCAAAGTTGAATTAATGGGTGTTCTTGCTCGTGTTTCACTTTTTGGACTTGTTACTTTTAGTTACACTATAATGTTCATAATTACTAGCATTAGACTATGTGCTTTCTCATTTCATCCCTTCTAATGTATTGAGACTTGACCTATAATTTGAAACCATATTGCAAGCACAAAGCTAATAAGGAACATAAACCAATACTGCACCTATAAGCTAACAATTATATAAACATTGTTTGATGTTGTTGCACTTTTTAAGTGTCTTTTGTCTTGCAAAACTGAAGATCGTGTTGGTGCCAACAAGGATGAGATTACTACTAATTTATATGAAGTTTTTAACAATGATCAAAAAGTACTTTTAATGCCTTTTTTTTAGTCATTGTTAATGGAGGCTTTGTTGTAAGTTACATAATACAATAATGAGTTACTATAGGAAAGTTGTCATAATTTTTTACTATAAATTTCAATAAATTATGTATAAATACAATGATAATTTAAGCATGAATATTTGTTGAAATCAAGGAACAATGACAATTATAACCAGAATTATTATTGTATGTAATTTTTTTAAAATATTGAATTTATTTTGGCTTAAAGTTTTAATCTATTAAAGAATTTAATACCAAATAGACCATTCATAAGTATAAATATCTATAAATTACCACATCACAAACAAGGATTAAGGAATGATCCAGCACAATTATGAATGTGTATATATAATATAGTTAAATGTATAATCAAACTCCAATATTTATGAATTAATAATAAAACCCTCAACAATAAGAAGGTAACATACACACTTATATTTCGAGGAATAACATAATTTAACAACTTGAGTTAAGAAATAACATAATTTAACAACTTGTATTAGGTTGTAATCTTTTTTTATAAGTAGACCTTGAATTTTAATGATAAAAGAGGACCCACACTCTAATTCTTGGGTGTGTGAAGACTTCTTAGAAACTTTTGACTAAAATATTATTGAATCTATTATGTGTTCTGGTAAAACACTTTTCAATACTCTTAATCTTATTCATCTTAACCACAAAAAGTACATGACTTTTATAAAAAGACAAGTTCCTAATAAAGTTCAATTAATGTTAAGAAACTATTTTTGGACATATATGAATAAGATTTTTTCCATTAACATTTGTCATAGTATTGTTTTATTAATGTTTGCCGTGATACTTTTTATTATTGACATCAATATTATTTTTTGTTAATAATTTGTTGGGATTGTTTTTCTAATAATGACTATAAAAAATTTAAGCCAACATTAATAGAAATTACCTTTTTATTAATGTTAATTAAGGAAAATTTTCATTCGACATTAATAAAAAAAGAAAAAAACATCAACCAACAACTTCATAAAAATAATCCTAATTGACTTCAACCTAAATAATTGTGTGGTTCACATCAACATAAAACAATTTTAGACAACATATATCATAAACAAAGTTTTGTCGATATCGATTAAAAATATCATAACAAACTTTCATAAAAAAAGTCAGGCAATATTGACTAAAAAATTATTAATATTATTTTTTTAATCATTAACGATATTTACATTTGGTGATATTTAAAATATTTTATTTAAATAAACCATTAAAATTTAATAAATTTAAATTATCTTATCCAAATAAAATATTTTTAAAAAATAAAATAATTTAAAATAATATTAATTTAAGTTCAATGTATTTGAATGCTTCAGAAATTTCATGTCTAAACTCAAGGAAGAATTTGTATAATATATTATCTTAAAATTGTGATGATCTATTTTTTTGAGATTAAATATATCCAAACATCTTCATAGATATTTGTTATGGAAAGAGAAATTTCCATAAAATCTTCATTCAGAATTATGTTACTCCTATATACGATTATCTTAGATTAAGAAATTGAGGATGAAAGAAAAACCAACATAGATGTTAATTTAAATTTTTCACTTGTTTAATCTATTTAATCTTAATCTCAATATAGACATACTTAAATAATATGTAAATGGTTCATAATATTTGTCCACGTGTACAGCATTTGATGCACTTCTTCACCTTGTACGCCACCTACTTTTATCAGCAATCACAGCATATTTATGTGCAATTCAACATGTTGAGTGAAGAACTTATCTTGTGGGTTTCCTATCTTCTCACACTTTGTCTTCTTCTAAATCACCTACTCCTTTTTTTTTTCACTCCCATTTTATTTATCTCGAATTTACTTAAAGTGAGAATTAAAGTTATTTGATGTAAAAAGAATATAAATGGTGAAAGTGAGAGACTAAACAATTGAAATAGTTTATAGTGGTAGTAACATGAGTTTAAAAAAATAATGGAATTGGGAAAAAAAAAATGAAAGAAATGGAAATATTGGGTGAAAATAAAATAGCAGCGCATGTGGATAATGGAGTGTTTGTGAGTTATGGGTGGGGCTTAAGGGACGAATAGTAGAAGGACACGTGTCCGTCAGAAGATTCCTTATGGGTCAAAATACACCGTCCATATTTATGATCCACCTGTAGTGTGATGATTGGTAGGGTGATAGGTGTTGGAATTAACATTAAGGACAAGTACCCTAAAAGGACACGTGTTCAGAAGCAGACACAGAAAAACACGGTTTCAAACCCGCACATTCCCCATTGATTTTGATAATGTATTTGCTACTTCTAGTTTCAGTACAATCAATATCTCAACAATGATATTTAGTATTCAGGGTAATTGATTAAAGGAAGTAACCTAACATAATCAATTATTTATATGTTATATAATTTATGTATTCGGCTATAATTAATTATTTTTTCTTTAAAGAAATATGACTTTTATTTTTATTTTTATTTTTTGTTAGATAGAAAAAAAATACTTTTTAAAATTTTCTTTGTTTCTTATGAATTAATCACTATTCAAATACAATTTACTTACATTATTAAAAAATAATCTAAAACATATTAGTAATCTTTATTATATTATAATTTCTTAAAAACATTTCCATTACAACAATTCAATTCATTACAAACTTTCATACTGTCTTTTACTCAAATCCACTGACTTTATCTACATCTAAATAATTTTACTTTCCACTCACTATCTTCTATTTTTTTCTTAATCTCACCCTAATCTAAATAAAGAATTAATGATCAAAATATATTCAAGTCACAGGTTAATATCACATAAAATTTCAAGATATAAAATCTTAAACAAGATGTTATTGTTACTAATTAGAAATTGTTAAGTATAATGAGTTGTTTAGTTTTTATAATTATTACTTTAATTTGTTAAAAAACTACTTTAAAATTCATATTCATTATTAATTTGTTTGCATAAACTCATAAGCACTTATGAAAAGAAGAAAGCAAACAAAATAATAATACACGAGTCTCTATAAATTAAAATTAAATTATCTATAAACGAATTTCTAAAAACTTCATTATATAAGTTATTTAATAACTTATTTTTTAACTTAACGATAAATAAAATTTACACATGAAATTTAAATTTATTAAAGGTTTATCTTTTTCTATAAGTTCTTATAGACTATTTTATTTAAACATACTTGTAATTTTAATTGGTTGATCATCTAAATATTATTGTAGTTTTTGTATATTTCAGAAGATACAAAAGTTTAACATTGTCTGTTTCACTATCTTTCAAAAGATATGTATACCAAATTACTCACGTTAGAAAATATATACAATGCTATATTTTACAGTTTGATCAATAACTGAAAGAAGATAATTTTTTGTTGGAGCATTATTTTTCATCTTTTCTTATTTCAATACGTGAAACTTGTTCTAGTAGCAAAAGCGATAAAAGTTAATCAACATTTAAGCCAAAAATTTCATAAATAAAACGAAAATATGTGGGAGTTCCAAAAAAAAAAAATAAGAATAGTGAAAATTTTAATATTAAATTATTTTTCAATGTTTATGAAGTTACTTTTCAAATGTTTATGGTGTCTTTTATTCAAATATTATAGTTGGACTTTGGAGTTAAATATAATAAAACAAAAAGTTTCATGCATTAACTTAGTAATGAAAGTTGAAAAAAAAAATCGCAAGGTCAAAACTCAAATTTAAGAAATAAAAAGGTTAAAATGAATGCTTTAAAAACTAAAGGACTAAATATTTTTGTGAGCTATCTGAATGCCTCCCAATTTCACGATTTCATGCCTCTATAGGGATATATTCCTCACCCTCTCTGCATCCTGTGTTGGGTTCTTTCTAATAATATATTTTGATTATTTAGAAAAAAAGATATGCACTTCTGAAGAGTGCAATAGCGACTATAGAATATATTTTTCAACAGTTTTTGGATTACCTTCTTCAATTACACATTATTTTTCTCACAAATACATGTTTCTTCCCTTTTAACAATATTATTTAAATTACACGTTACAACATTCTACTAAATAAAAGGTTTTTAATATTTTATTAAAGATACCCCATAGGTGCAATATTCTTATGCTTGTTTATCTTTGTTGCAGGTATTGAAGAAAAGATATGGCAGGACATTATGGCCGCTACTCGTTGGGATGTTTTTCTTTTCCTCTGCAAGATTTAGTGGCAAAATGCCTTTTTTATATGAAAGTAATTGTGTTAAACAGATTCAGTGTAAGGGAATGAACAATTGCTTTGATCTGGCTTATGCTCTGTTGCATTCTGTTTCAGTCAAATGTCATCAAAAGGAAAAGAATAATGCTTAACTCAAAAGACTGAAAACCAACACGAAGGACTTCATATCAAACTTAACTTGCATGTTAGTTAAACAGGATATATTTAATAAATATTATATTAACTATATTATAAAGAAGTAAACATGTAAACTATTTTTAAATGATTTAACTATTAATAGAATTAGTTTGGTCAACTCTAATTTGACATTAACTATTTTAAATAATTTTAGTGAATAAATATTTAAAAAAATGTTTAGTATCAATTTAGTCAATATTAATAAAGTTCGTTTAATGATAGATTTTATAAAGTCAACTTAGTTAACTCTAAGGCGACAAAATTATGTTTTATATTTTAATAATAAAAATATTTATGTTTGTCAGTTTAATTGGTTATAACTAAAAAAGAATATTAAAAACAAATATAAATAATGTTGACCTAGTTAATACTAATATTATTTATTTATAATATTTATGTCTATTTAAGTTAGTGATTAAATCGTTAACATAATATATCCTATGTGTGCAAATATCAGTAAGGAACAATAGATTATTTTAAAATTAAAGCTTCAAATTTAAAGATGAAAATTGTTCTCATTACAATTTTCATTTTTCACTTTTTATATAAATCTCTTTGTATTTATCTCCATTATCCACATTTATTTTCTTCATTTATATCTATCTCTTTAATTCACACTTATTTCCTTTATCTATACTGATCTTCTTCATCCATTATAATATTTTTCTATATTTTTTGTTTGTATTTAATTCACACTTATTTCCTTATCTATACTCATCTTTTTTATCCATTATAATATTTTTCTATATTTTTTGTTAGTATTTTATTTTATTGAAGTTAGAGGTGTTATAAGATAAACTTTTTTTAATTACTATAATTATTGTCATCCAAACCAAAATAATTAAATTAATTTTAAAAATAGATTTTATTTAGCATGGATCACTAACATTAAAAAAATAAATTTTAAAATAAAAATACATTAACATTAGATTGATCTACACTAAACTACTTTAGTTAAAAATTAATTTAAAAACTAGTCATAAACTAACATTGACAAATCTGATGCTACTTAGAGTCAACTTTCAAAAGATAATATTAGTAAATTAGTGTCTATAGTTTTATAGTCTGTTGCACATGCAACATAAATACGAAACTATTTAATTCTTTTAGTATTTAATTAAAACAATACTCAAATTTATGATAAAATTAAATAAGTCATTTTTTTAATTTTTCACATAAATTAAATAATAATCTTTTTATCCAATTGATTGGACAACGAAATCACAAAGACTCAATTAAAAATATAAAATTAAAATATAAATTTTCAATAATAACTCAATTAAAAAGATCAAAGCTTTTAAAATACCCAAAAACTTAATTAAACCATAAAATATTATAATTATAATGTCGAAAGTAAAATATAAAATCATAATTCATGGTTGAATAACATATGTATAATAAACAGAAACTAAAAGGTTGTAAAGATTAATGATCTTCCCAAACTTAAATTCAAGATATAATGTGGTTATACATCATTTGTTAATATTTATTTCACTTTTATAGCTAACA
>Ga0099824_1007658_pt1 | contig 14184 bp, 11 predicted proteins | sample SiratrowhiteBW_FD_76837 | JGI IMG/M metagenome (GOLD analysis project Ga0099824, IMG submission 76837) | Root nodule microbial communities of legume samples collected from California, USA - Siratro white BW | ecosystem: Host-associated > Plants > Roots > Nodule | place: USA: California...
CACATTGTCTGTCTGTTTTGGCTCTCATTCTTTTTTTTTTTTTTTTTTTTTTTTTTTTTTTTTTTTTTTTTTTTTTTTTTTATTTTAATTTTTTTTTTTTTTTTTTTTTTTTTTTTTTTTTTTTTTTTTTTTTGCAGTGTATTTATAATAGTATTTCTTAGTGAAATTTGCATTAATTAGAACAAAATTGATTACATGTCACTTTTAAGACTATCTAATAATTTTGGTGGCATTGCAGGAAAAGGCCAACACCATGATGGACAAGGCTACCAATGCTGCTCATTCAGCTCAGGAATCCTTGCAAGAGGTCTTTATTTTCCAATATTTACCCTAATCAAATAAATTTATAATAATGATGTGATGATAACTTGTATGTTGAAAACATAATTTACATGCAAATATATATTAAATTGGAAACCCTAAAAGAAAGTATATTTTCGTTATGCGTGTAGGTTGGAAGCCAAATGCAGGCTAAAGCAGCACAAGCTGCTGAGGCTGTGAAGAATGCAACAGGGATGAACAACAGCAAATAAAGATGAATGGATCTTTAGTTTTGCTGGACTTGGTTTTCTTCAAATAAGCCATGTTGTGATGATTCATGTATTTTGCAGGAACATTATTTCATTCATTCGTTTTCAAATGTAATCATTTTCCATGATGTAAGTTCAGCTAAATCAAATATTAGTAATGTTTCACATTTGAATGGTTGTGATATTCTCTCCATGCTTAAACTTTTTTTTTAAAGATCAAAATATAGTAAATAAGTTAGTTACTGAAATAACTAATTAAAATAACTTTATTTTTTCAATAAATGCATCATTTTTATATGTTGCAAATTACTTAGGAATAATTTATTTGAAGGAAAATTCAGAATAAAATAATTAACATTTCATTCAAAAGTTAAAATATCAATCAATAACAGTGAGTATAACAAGAACAATACAAGTCTTGTTACAGTAATGGTAGAACAAAGATCAAGCTACTCAATAAATGTGTCTCATTAGCATAATTAAGTTTAAACCTAATTTTAAATTTTAGTGTATCTATTTTGTGACTAATAAATATGAGTGGATATGTATGTTGTAGACCATTTTAAAAGTATTTTTTCAATAAATTTTTAATGTATAAATTAAAAAGGAAAATTAACTTTCACGAGAAAATTCAAACAACAAGTATGTTGTTTATAACATAAAAGTAATTAAAATCCAAACATAGACTAAGTCATCACCCATATATTCAATTCAATCTATCTATATCCAATTTAATTAAAAACAAAAATCAAACTGGATTGAGTTGTATCTCTGAATAATTGACCCTAGGTTAGATTATAATAACTTAATTCAATTGAGTTTAGTATCAAATTTAATAATTGGTCGGATTTATATAAACTATTACACACACACACACATATATATATATATATATATATATATATATATATATATATATATATATATATAATAAAATATAAATTGTAATGTGAGTTAGAGATGTATTTTATGAACATTTTTAGCATCGGAAAAACATAATAATTTTTATAACTTTATGACTTTTTGTTTAATTCTAATTGTTATAATTTTTCAATTTTGTTTTTTTCAATCCTCAACTCAATCAAAAACCCAATTAGGTCGACAGTATCTAAAAATACGACCTAACTATTTTCAATCAAGTTGAATCAAACCAATCCTCAAATTCAACTATATTCTGTCCATAATTTTTCACACAAGTTACTATCTCAATTTCTTAAACTTTTTTTTTTCTTTTAAGAATGTCAGCACATTTATAACATTTATATTCCTTCATTAACATTGTGTTTGTTTTGGTAACTCGAGAAAAAAAATTAGGAAGAAAGATTTAAAATAGATAAAGTAATAATCTATGTTTGGAAAGGAATTTTAAAATATAAAAGAATTGAATTACTTTGATTTTTATTTTTTTCAAATATTTTATTTCAATAGAATGCAATTCTTTTAAAATTTCAAATTCTTAGTTTGGATGCAACAATTGAATTTATTTAATGTGCAAAATATATTTTTAAATGTATATTTAAAAAATGAAAATCATTCAATATTAAATTTTGTGAAAATAGAAATGAACCAATTTTTAAAAATTTAATAATTAAAAAATTTATTAGATAATATTCAATATTCAAAAATACGAATATTGGTATTTTTATATTGATATGGCTAAAGAAGAGAGAAGAGCATATAGAGTGAAGAGAGAAGAGAGAAGAGAGAGAAGGAAGAAGATAGTAAAGGAATGAGAAGAAACAGAAGAGAGAAAGGAAAAAACAAAAAGAAAAAGAAGAAGAAGAAACACGAGAGAGAAAGTAAAAACAGAAAAGGGAAGAAAAGAAAGAGGAAAAAGAGAACGAAAAATCAGAAAGAAAAAGGGATACCAGAAAAGTAGTGAATTTTTATTTGTTTATATAATTTGAATTTTTTTTCAATTTTAAGTAATTAAATCTTGATTTAATTATATCTTTAGTGCTTATATTTAGGATAATTCTAATTTTACTTACTCATATTTAAAAAAAAAAATCTTTCAAAGTTAAAAAAAATAATTTTAATTAACACTAAATTAATTTTTTTTAACTTTTTAATTTCTCAAATTTATTATTTAGAGACTTAAAAAATATATTTACAAAAGTTGATAGATAAAAATATTTTTTATTTTGAGGGACTAAAATATAATTGATTTCAAATTCAGGGTTTAAAAACATAATCAAACTTTAATGTACTCTAATAAATGTCAAATTCTTCTTAAATCCTTTACCAAGACATATATTAATTGTAAAAAAATTTAAATTTTTGGAAAAAAATAAATTATCTCTTACATTCCTCAACGTGTTTTATTTTCTACTTTATAATTTAGCCATGATTTTGAATAATAAGGATGTAGTTGTTAAAACTAAGTTATAAACTAACTAATAATTAATAAATTAGTGTATGGTTATCAAGCTAGTCACTTACAGATAAACTCTTACAAGTTCCAAACTCTATTTCCATTTTTTTTCAAGTTGTCTATCTTTTTATGTGGACAAGTATTTTATTTAAAGTAATTAATAAATATAATTAAATTCAATATTTATTTATTTTTAAATTTTAATTTTTTTACTTTTAAGATAAATTACCGTTTCTTAAATTGAAATTTTTAAATAATTTTTATTATTTACAATTTTCACATAATATATTGTAATGAAACATTAATGATAAAACACTACAATAATAATTAGGTAAAATAAAATAAAGAAACAAAAAAATACTAAAATATGAGAATAATAGTAGAAGAAAATTAAATAACTATAAGTTATTAACTAATTGCAATTGTCTGTGGCTTATAAAATAAATTACTTTAAAATACTTTCCTAATACATTTTGTGTAAGTTCAAATTAAATAAACTAATTACTAGTTTATTGATCTTACCCAACGCCCTGTAACACTATTGTTAGGACAACAGACAAGTTAAAATTCCTCGCAATTCTGATTTCACAAGCAAAACATGAAGTTTTTCAAAACAGCATTAAAAGTTATGACAGAACAACAATAGTTCAATTCATTAACAGTGGACTTCCTTGATAATAAATTTATTAAAAGATTTAGAATTTGACATTTCCTTAACAAACCTCCAAAAATACAAAATAATTTACTCAATAACAAATAGTAATTCCCCATTATATCTGTTTGTGGCTTTTTTGGTGAGCACACACTCCTCTACAAACACTTGAAAACTGACTCCTTTCTCAGTTTCACTCAAACAGACAAAATGTCTTACATATGCAATAGATTTTCACATCATTGAAGCCTCTTTTAACACTGAAAGCAACTAAAACAACTGTACATATTATGCAACATATATGGTCACAACATAGAATTTGAGGGCATTATTTTCACACTGCTCTCAGGTTTACCAATAGTTCTAGTTGTCTAACAAATGCTGTCTGCATATGCTTTCACTTCAGTTGCTCTCACTAGGAAGTATTGGATTTTCAGAAAGCTCTCCAGATCGCCTAATCTTTCCATTCTTCTTCTCATAGTCTTGGTTCAATTCCTCCAAACGCTTTGATATCTGATGATGAGAACCATAATGCAGATTGTAATCCAAAAATCATACACAAAAACTGTACAGTCTAATAACATCAGAGCCATGTAATATTGCAATGACCATTATTTAGTGTGCAATAATTGGTTATTTTTTACTGGTACTTGAGAAACAGAATTATAAAGGGGAATGGAAACAAACCATTGTGCCAAGTGATTGATGATGATCTGGTTATATGGCTTTGACCAAACAAAATACTTGCTCTTAGGGGAGTAAACTATGTGCCAAGTCTAATTCAATTATGCATCATCATAGGATTGAAGGACAGGGTAAGAAAATTTAACATTGTTACAACAGCATGAATCATATTTCATCCATTCATTCTGATTTAACTATAACTGCTCTAAATTGGTGACACAATGAATTAGTTTTAAAAGAAAATGTAATAATCATTTAGTCACTAAAGCATTGTTTTCAGACACCAAATTTTCAAGACGCCTACGAAAAATTCCCAAGTGACAAAGACAACGTAGATTTTGTTTTAGTCACCTACAACCGATAAAAGACAGTCCCTTGCATCCTCTCCATCCTCCAGGCCATTCCAACGTTGATCCAGAAAAAGAAAGCATATGGGCCAACAAATAAGTTAAGGCAATTGTTAGTGCACCCCATCAAAATTTCAAAATCCAAGTTCTGCCCTTCTCAATTTTATGAAAGGAAGAAGTGTAATGGAGGCGTGTATGTTGCATTCCAGAATACATTTATTGGCTTACGGAAAGCCTTTTCCGTAAGAGAGATGTGCTTTAGAGAAAAGCTGTTCCGGAACACAAAATGTTCATTCCAGAAATTTATCAATTAACAAACTGCCAAATTAAAAAGGTATTTAGAACATGCTCTGCATTTGAGCTTTATGTGCAAGATAATAAATGCCAATCCCAAGTTCCACAACGATTAGGCAAATGTAAAAGGGTAGAGACACTGGTCAAGAAAATTTGATCCAGTAAAACCTTTTTTCTTCAGACATTACCGAAAACTATACGTAGACAGATATTTTCTACACACGGATTTGATGTAATTCCCTATTTTGGATCAAGACCAACTTTAGATATTGTATCAATACTATGATTATCATCACTTGATCAACCAAATCAATAAATCAGAGATTTAAGGGTAATAGACATTACAATAGTCAAGTTATTTAAAATGCATGTTAAAGTTATGAAGTGAAGGAAACTTAACAAGGACGCATATCATTCATAGTCTCTATGACAAACAGGAGAACATATGTTTTTGGGTCAGTAGAACTTAAAGAAAATAGAAAAGCACAGAAAGGAGAGAACCTTGATGGAATAAGCAAGTGGTAACAACGTGTCTGGATTCATTGCATCCTCAGGGAAGTTTTTCAAAGCATGTATGAGCTTTTCAAAAGGTAGTTTAACCTGATAAACAAACACACAAACAGTGAGTAGAAATTTGCTTTGATTTATAACAGACACAGGTCACATGATACTAACCAGGTCATCATGGCAGTACTTTAACAGGGCCAAGCCAACTTTAAAGACAATTTTAACACCCTGAAGGATAAGAAAGTCAATTATAGGCTCATATTTCTAATCAACATATGGTTCTTCAGATGGAAAGCACTGCTAACCTCATAGAGAAAGACATCCCAAATTCGAAGAGCCAAATGAAATGGAAAGGAATATGAAAATACAGTTATGAACCACTGGCTAGCATACATGCTAGGATTTATCATTTCATTGGAAAAATGTTCGCCCAACTTCGGTAGATGCTCCCTCACCAAGATTTCAAATTGAGAGAGGTATTGTTGTACCAGAGGCAATCCTGCCTGCAATCAATATAACAGCAGTTTTGCTTAGAAAAGAATTATCATCAAAATAAAATTTAACAATAAACATGCAATTTTCTACATATCCTGTCCTTTCCTCATAGAATATCATGTATCTTATATAAGACAGGGATAATACACTGACACCATCAATAATCCAAACAAATAAATGCATGGAACAAAACGGTTACCAGATACAAGCCTTCCATTGGGGCATGAACAGCTCCTTTCAACAATGCCACCAACAACCAAAATGCATCCTCCTCACTCATATAAAGAAGCAAAAGCCCCGCTAAAAACCCCATTCCCTGGAGTTTTAAAATGATAAATATTATGACTTACTTCACAACAAGCACAAAAAGGTGATGAGTTCCTGATTAAAACCTGAACATATCCAACATCTCTGTCAAAGACAGAGTAAGCTTTTAAAACATTGTAGAGGGACCGCTGCCCAGGTCCATGTCTCTGTTGGAAGAATACATGTGAAGGGAAGGTGCGAGAAATGTCTCGAATTATATCCAGTTCAGAGGCTGATGTCTCATATATGACAAGTTGCTGCACTAGATGCAATGTCTTGTCAATGCAAACTCCAAAAAATCGAACAGTTGTATAATAAAATTCAAGACAATTTCATAAGAAAAGGAGGAAACCTCAGTATAAAAAACCACATAATTCAAACTGTCTCTTCAATTTCATACAAAATTGTTAAAGATCAATGAAAAGAAAGAAGAATATCTAAATTTGAGTAAAATTGCATTCGACAAGATACAAAAGATAAGAGATCAGCAATATATATAGCTGTGTAACATTTAACAGATGCTAACAAATACCTAACTAACTAAGAACGGAAAACATAACAGATTGTAACAGACTCAGCAGACTTTAACTAAATATACAACTGTTCAATCGTTACAGAACATATAATACTAACCATTTTACATAGTAAAATACTACTCTAATAATAATAAAAATGATTCCTTAGGAAGACAACTCCAAAGTAGGATTTCCATTGGTCAAATAAAAAGTGATCAAATAACTTCCAATGTCCACACATCCATATTTAAAATACTACTCCTAATACTAAAAAGGATTATTTTAGGAAGACAACTCCAAAGTAGGATTTCCTTGAGACAGTCAAATAAAAGTTTATCAAATAACTTACATTAAAAAGTAGATTTTAAATCTAACTCAACCTCATAAAACCAACTTGTAAGATGAAGTTTACACCCACTTATATAATATAATTTGGTTATATTCATAGTCGACATGAGATTTCCAACACATCCCCACACATCGAGGACTGGACATTTCGAGTATATGACTGGATATTTGTGAATAGTCTGATAGCAGAAGGCATAATAGGTCCAACGTTAAGATAAACTCTAAAATCATTAAAAGGTAAATTTTTAAGTCTGACTTAACCTTATAAAACTGACTTATAAAATAAGGTTTACACTCACTTATATACTATAATTTGGTTATATATCTAGTTGAGGTAGAATCTCTGGCAACTTCAAATATCTACACATCCATATTCAAAATAGTTTATAACCTATATTACCAAGAAAAACACTGTTCAACTCAGATATATCCACCAGGGTGGTGACACCGCGACAGCAAGCACAAATATACAAAGTCATAAAAAAAAAGATGTGCAAATAAAAATGGAGAATATTCTTCAGTTCATATTTATTGGAGAACTATAACAAACAACAGTTAGACAAGCACATATCATAGGTTAGACATTATTCTACAAAATATATCATCAATTTTCATCAGTATAATTTAATTTGATTACCTCATAAACTCCAGGGTTCATTAGCAATAGGTCTCGACTTCCAGATATCAACTGCCAAACAAGGCCCCTTAAACAATCCGGAATTCCTTTCCTTATACGCCTTTTAACAACATGTGGTTTTTTCCTTAGATAATGCTTCCAATCACTGCCACCAACCCCAATCATCTTCCTCCATTTTCTAACCCTTCTCTCCTCCCTATATCTGATGAAAGATAAAGGTAATATAGGTAAAAATCACTAGCAATTTATTTTATGCTCATAACACAGAAGAAACACAAATCAACAGGAGAAAAACAAAATACCTCACATACTCGTAGGCTGATCTACTTCTGACTAAGCCATCAGAAGTACTAACATCCTGTTTTACAAAACCAAATCTATCTAATGCTCTTGGTGATGGAACTGGACCTGATTCATAGTCATCTAATCTTTTCTTTTCCATTCAAAAATCAGAAATCAGCTCTCTCAAACCAAAAGACAAATGGCTTCCCTAAATATCACAATGATGAAAACCTGAAAAATAGATTCACAAAAACATTGACGTCACTATCAATTTACAAATTTTATTGGCAAATAAATAAATAAATTTCTCATACACATAGTTACAGTATTTGCTCATTTAAGATTAAAGCATACACTACAAGTATATAACAACCAGAATAAAATGTATTGTGAGATTTCAGTTAGCGGTGCCATAACCCATAAGCATAAATAAACAAAGCAACCGAGAACCTTATCAAATATCTTTACATCCTAGTCCTAATTACCAACAGAATTGCATTACTTAAGGTGTCAAACAGATTGGAGTAAAAAGTCTATACACTAACAATGTAAAGAAGTTTCACAATGTCATCCAATCACAGTGACAATCACAAACTGACATGTATGTAAATTTGATGACTGGTATAACAACTATCTTCCAGGACATACACATAATGATTTCTATTTGGTCAAAAGTACAAAAATCTTTTACAATGACAATGTATGTCCATTAAACTCATAAATTAACTCCCAAATAAAATAAAGTAAACGCCCCACTCACGCGCACACAAACCAAAGAAAGAACTCAGGAGGAGCAAGAGGATATTGCAAATTCATTAAGATCGTAAATGAAAAACACTTATTTATTCTTCATTAGTTATATGTAAGTGAATACCTGTTCTACACAGAAGAAAATGTAAACGATGTGCTCCCAAAGGCGTATTATCTGTAAATTTCATTACTTTTTTCATTCAACACTAATCACAAAACTCAATAGCAAGAGAACAGTTACTGTGCCAAATTCGTGGAAATTTAAATTATACAGTGGAGAAGTAGTTAGAAATGAGGATGTAAACATTACTATGCCCAACACAAAACCAAAAAGCATAAATTTTTTCCATTTTCATCACTCTGCTCGAACCCTATGCCCATTACTTTCAATTTGAAGAAACCACAAATTATTGGACAGAATGGTGAGATAAGAAACAACAGGGGCACCCAAATTGAGAATCGCCTAAACAAAGAAGAAAGTGGGTGAAAAGATCAAAGATCAAAGGTTGAATTGGTGAAAATTGGGAATTGGTAAATCAAAGGAGGGTTTGATTGGAATTGTGGGATTTCGAAGGAACACAGAAACAAGAAAGAGGAATTGGGATGGCCGGCAACAACCTCGGAAGTCGGAAATGAGAGAGAAACGGGCGTTCTTAACAAGAAGAAGAACAAGTAGTAACTTTTATTTTGATTTTTTTTTTCAGTTTTCAACAATTCTGTTATTTATTTATTTATTAGTAAGAAAAGTGTTAAAACAAGCTGAAAAAAAAAAAAAAAAACACCTATCTTAAGGGAAATAAAAAAAAAAAAAAAAACTATTTAATGAAAAAAAAAAAAAAAAAAAAAAAAAAAAAAAAAAAAAAAATAAAAAAAAAAAAAAAAAAAAAAAAAAAAAAACACCTATCTCAAGTGAACTACTATCTAAAAGCAATTCTCTTTGATGTGAAGGATGAGCAAGAAATCATGACATTAATTAATGAAAATAAAATATGGCATGGTATACAATCAATTACACTGTCATAAAAGAATATTTATCAATTTATAATAAAAATTAATATGTATCGTATTGATTAAAAGAGAATGTTGTGTTATTTTGTCTCATATGAGTAAATTAAAAAGAATAAAAAAATGAGATGGCTAAAATAAAATTAATACAAAAGCAAGAACATAGATAGAATGAGATATATGTCTTGGTGTGTTTCAAAATTCAAGATATAAATTAATCCATTATATGGTGTCCATCAATTAATATGACGACAATTTAGAAAAAAAAAACATTAATTTGAGGACAACTTAGAAATATATAACATTAATGAAATGTAAAAGTATTAATCAATTTCAAAATTTTTATACAACTAAAACTACAGTAATTATGAAATTAGTAGTTCATAATAAGTAAAGCTACGATACGAGAGAAAAAAAAAATAAGTGAATGAGATCTTTATGCACATAGATGGCAAATGTAGGGCCATGAAGACCATTAATTCACTTAGACATTAGCTTAGGACACTCAATTATTCGTCTCATTTTTCATATCTTTAAAAAAATAATTATTATTGATCTATATTATTAAACTCTAATATTAATTAGCTGATTAAACAAAATTTCATATCAAATTTTATAAATAAGAAAAATGTAATTATATAAAATTTGTCGATTGAGTACGATCACTTATAAAAAGTTAAGTTATATCTTGAATTAAAATTTAATTTAAATAGTTAAAGATATTAGATTGAAGCTATTGTTATAGTTATTTATATGATAAATAGATATTTTTCAACTGTATTGGATATGAAGATTTTTGAAAAAGTCTAATCAAGACATTTCTCAAACTTGATTATATAAGAGTTTATAGTTGTGTTGCTTATGCTTACATTAGATAATATAAATTAAATATTCGTGTTGTTAAATGTTGAGTATTCAGAAGGTGTGAAGGGTATTGCTTGTGGTATCTTGAATTAGGATTCAAGAAATGTATTATCAGAGAGATGTTGGCTTTCGTGAAATTGAAATAACTTACATGCTAAAATTTTATAAATATAAGCTTGAAGGTAGTAGTGATGCTAAAAAGGTTGACATTGAGGTGAAGTGCAATAGACGAGATGAGTTTGATGGAGACCAACATGTTGATGATTACAAACTCGCCAAAGATAGAACAAAGAGAATGATTAGAGCTTTAGAAAGACATGGTTATGTAAAGTTAATTATCCTTAGTGCTTAATAATGAGGTGTATCAGAAGATGAACATTCTAGTGTATCGTCTACCTTAATACCCAAAGGCTAGAAGCTATCAATGAAAAGATAAAGTCACTTTGTTTGAAAAATACTTGAACTCTAGTTCATAGACCTAAGGGTTATAGGTTGGCTAGTTGCAATTGAATTTTTAAATGAAAAGATGATGCTCTAGGAACTAATCAATAAAGATTTAAGGCAAGACTTGTTGTAGAGATTTTACACAAAGGGGAGGAATTACTTACAATTATGTCTTCTTTCTTGTCGTGAAACATAGATCCATACAAATGTTGTTAGTCATGGTTGTTGAGCTTAACCTTGAACTAAAACAGATGGATGTTAAGACTACGTCTTTATATGGAGACTTAGATAAAACCATCTACATGAAGCAACCAAAAGGGTTTGAGGAAAGAGATGGGGAGGATTATGTTTACAAGTTAATCAAATCCTCATATGGTCTAAAAAAATCCTTAAGATAATGGAATAAATGATTTGATGAATTCATTGCTATAATTGGTTTTGAATGTAACAAGTTTGATAGTTGTCTCTACTTCAAGTTTATAACAGATAGTTTGTTTATTGTATTGTTGTTGTATGTAAACAATATTCTGGTAGCAAGCAATAGTAAACCTAAGGTGCAGAAGGTTAAAAATGAAGGATTTGGAGCTGATAGAAAAATATTGGGGATTAAGATCAACAAATGACGTGACTTGAAGCGTTTGTTCTTGTCTTAGGAGATCTATCTCAAAAAAATCCTTGATAAGTTTGGTATGACAAACTTAAAACTTATTTCCACACCTTTTGCTTTCCATTCTAAGTTGAGTGATGAATAGTCTCCTAAGATAGTAGAGAAACAACATTATATGGACGATTTTTCATATGCTAATCTCATTGATTCTATTATGTATTTTATTGTTTATACACACCTTGCATAGTTTATGTTGTGAGTGTTGTAAGTAGATTTATGTTTAAATCTGGACAGACAACATCGACAAGCTCTTAAGTGGATCCTTCATTATTTGAAAGGATCACTTGGAATAGTCTTGGTTTATGGTGGAGTCAGATAGTCTGCAAAAGAAGTTCCATTAGAAGGATTTGTTAATTCAAACTTTGTTGGGTGTTTTCACACCAGAAAATCTCTTAGTGGCAATGTGTTAAATATCTATGGTATTGTTATCATTTGGAAAGTCAATCTACAAAATTTAGTGACTTTGTCAACCATTGAGGCAGAATATATTGTCATGACAAAGTCTATGAAAAAAGCTTTATGGCTGAAGGATTTAGCCAAAGAGCTGAAGGTCTAAGATTAGGTTGTCACCATCTACTATGACAAGAACAATGTTATACAACTTTCTAATAACCGAATTTATCATGATAGGATGAAACATATTGATTTGAAACTGCATTTTGTGAGAGAGGAGATTGTCAGATGATTTGTAAAAGTAATAAAGGACTCAATGGATAATAATCCCTTTTATATCATCACGAAAGTTTTGCCCAATAATAAGTTCTTTTATTGCCTGGATCTATCCAACTAATTGGTGATTAAGCTTGTGACGAGCTTAAAGTCAGTGATTGTATATCATTAAGAAGATTTATGTTGAACCAAGGTGGAGATTTGTGAAGAATTAGTTGAGTACAAAGTCTTATTCAAATATTCCTATACTATTTGGTGGAGAACATTGTCTTCTAATTTTAGAATGTTTTGTGCTACAATACCTTCTATCTTGATTACAACTTTTCTCATTTTCTTAAGGTGTCTGTCTTCAAAGTACTAGAAGGCGTCAAAATGTCTGCTGTAACAATTATAACTTCCTAATATTGGTTGACATTTTGAGGTCACATATGAAACATTGTGCTCGTGACTTCTCCAACCGTTTGGACACATCTTATGGAAGTCAGTTAAACAATTTTAATTGTATAAATAGGACCCTATAATGAACAATTGAAGAAAATTTTGAGTTGAGAGTTCACTATGAGATAGACTTCTATTGTAACATTAGTTTTCTACTTAGTGAATTTTTGTTCATAGATGTAGGTTGGAATTAGTTAACATTTCAATTAAACCACGTTAATTATATGTGTGATTCTTCATTTACTCGTTTACTCTTCCTGCTTACCTACTATTTGTTTTTAAGGTTCTTTTGTTATTGTCTAGTGTGTTTGTGTTGTAGACAATTTAGTGAATTGTCACCTATTTTTCTTAGAAGTATCTTCACCACACACGCACAAAAGGATAACATACCCATAAAAGGTATGGATACCTCACTAGGTATCCACATATACATATGCATATCACATGCATTATAATTATACATTTCTCTATGTACATAACATCATAAAGGTATTTTTATACTACTTTCACTACTTTCAAAATGAAATACATCATACAATACAAAATCATGATATACTTAACAATTTTATAAACACAAACCCTTATACTATTTGTCATATAAAATATATCATAGTTTATCATCAATAAAACATACCATATCTCTCATCTTTAAACATTTTCATCTATTATATACATATATACTTAACATTTATCAAATTAAAAACATATAAATTTTATCATATAGAAGTCACTCGAGTAACAAAATCTCATGAAAGTGAAATCCAACAAAAGAAATAAAATTTGTGTTTTGTTAGGATTTCTTACTTGAGTGACAAATTTATAACTTAAGTAAGAATTTATAGTTTGAGCGAAAATATATAAGAGATAAAGGTTTGTTTGGTCTCTTTCTTGTAATAGAATTTATGTTAAATAGAGAAATACCAAATAACAAACTATTTTTTTTTTTATTTTCACTTAAACAAAAATTATAATAAAAAATCTATAATGTCTAAAATCAGTTCAAAACATTCCCAAAAGGTAATCTAAACTTACTTTATATTAAAGAATAAATTTAATAATTTTAACATTTATTAAGAATGAAATATTATAAATGTTTGTTTATAAATCTTTGATAAAAAAATTTTTGATAGTTAACAGAATAATGTACTACTATTAAAATTTAAATTTCCTCTTACTTTTATAATTCTTAGGAGAACGTCATTTGGTTTTGGTAACCATCTATTTACATTGGCTTAATATGAGAAGCAACTTAATTCATTAGTCACCATCCAACACCTATATTCCATAGAAAGAAAGTTTTGAAACTAGAATCTTCCTTTTAAAACTTTCACAGGGCATAACACACACACACCCCCATATATATATATATATATATA
>Ga0099824_1007660_pt1 | contig 14181 bp, 9 predicted proteins | sample SiratrowhiteBW_FD_76837 | JGI IMG/M metagenome (GOLD analysis project Ga0099824, IMG submission 76837) | Root nodule microbial communities of legume samples collected from California, USA - Siratro white BW | ecosystem: Host-associated > Plants > Roots > Nodule | place: USA: California...
ATTTAAATGTTTAAAAAAAAAAAAAAAACCTTTTTATCCACACGCATCCGGGGGGGAAAAACCATGGGCCCCCCCCCCCCCCCCCCCCAACCTAAAGCTAAATGAACAAACACACAGACATACACTTGTCACTTATTAACATCAACACAATTTTCACCATCTGATTTTAGTCAGATGCCCCTATGCACACACACACACTTTTGCATGCATGAGCTTTGCTTCTGCCACCTAACCAACTATGACATGTGACTCCTCTTTGAGTATCAAGCATCCGTCCGATGCACTCGAGTCATACTCTAAATCAAGAGTGATCTGTATTTATTATGAAGAAGTTGAATCCTTAGGCAGCTATAACTAAGAGTTACTATGACAACTAGATCCAGCCAACCCAAAATCAATCCAAAAATGAATACAAAATAGCGTTCAGTTTGACTCTAAGGAAATTTAACCAATATGCAAATTTAACATAAAGTATGTGACAATGCTAACCCATCTACTCGACTCAAGCATCAATGCATTATGACAAAAATTCTGAAAACTCAATTCAAGTAAATCTAGTAGGGTTTTATTTCGTAAAATGGAAGAGATGATGCCATAAGAATATTCCATTAGACATCAGCCTAAAGCAGAGTTTGGCTAACAGAAATATTGGGAAAGGTAGCTAACTACTGAAACTGCTCTATAGGGTCCACTCAGCATGCATGCAAGAAAGATTTTCCTGAGCTCATTAGCACCGTTAACAGAGACATCATAAAGAAGACGATAAAGAATGGAGGTTCACATTATACCTCTAATTTTATTATCCATTGTTTTGTTTCCCAAACCCTCCATACGGCCATCTCTATTTTTTCCGGTATTTGTGTTATGAATGATCACCAGAGGTGGCCACATCATCAAATCATCCCGATTTGCAGCTGCTTCATCAGCGGATAAAAACTGATACGCCTTTGAGTTATCTGGAGGCTTTGAGTAGTTCCAACCCATTAAGACACACAGAGCTTTGTGCAATCCCAAATGATCAACTTGCGAATCAGTATTATCTGAGTTGTAAGTGTGCATAATGAGAGCATGCATATCTGGAAAATCTTTAGCAGACCTGAAAGTTGGAATATCAAGGGCGTTGAAGAATATACTTTATGTTTTCATCCTGTAAGTACACAGAAAAGGCAAAGTAAAGTACATATTCACTTCCTTTCATTTAGATTTAAAACCTAAGATGTTCTTTCTGAAGTCACACAGAGAACCAACATCCTAAAGTACATCAAAGCACCAAGGTACTACTTAAGAAAATCTAAGTGGAGAAGCACCACCCGTGAAAGTTCTAATTAACACTACAAATTAAGCTTGGTACCAAACAGTCGCAGATGCCAAGATTTTCAAAGACAAATTGACAACAAAGAAAAAGTATTCCATTTCATGAAATATAAAGGTACATTGCCCTCTCTAAAGAGATAAAGAAGGCTAACTCTATTTGGTAAAAAGATGTCAGAGTACAAGTCACCATCGATGGCAAGACTGAACTTCAGAAGCAGTGAACTAAATGAAACTGACTGGGTATTACCTGGGACTTGTAAAGCTAAATTCCAGTAGAAAAGGAACATCTAAGTGAGAAAACTCAGAAGAAAATGTATATCAACTTAAGGAAGCAGGAGATAAAGTGTGTAAGGAATATATGCACGGTTCTAAGGTTCCACAAAAGACAAGAGATGGACGAAGCCCACTTATGTATTTAAGATGATAAGAACAACCTAAGTCAGGATCTATGACCCTCAGAAAATGCCTCTATGATCATAAACTTCTTTTGAACAATCAAGCTGCAAAATTACCCCAGTTGTAATAAATGAATAAATAACATAACAATACTCTAACAATCAATGCATCACATGTTCAAAAGATCAAAAAACTTAATATATACAGAACAGAGAAGGCTATGTTGCCTTCATGTATTAGAATAATTAAGAGATTGATGGCACTTTATTACATTTTATAAATCAAAATTAGAGAAAAGGGAGGGAAAAAAGGCCAACGGACACACAGTTCCCATCATGTGGAATCTAAGGAGGGTAGATACATAGCCTTAAAAAAAACCCCTGGATCAGAGAGGCTGTTTTCACAATTTGATATCGTGGCCTCTAAACCCTAGGTTATATATTGTTGGTCCAAGGCCCAACATCTAAACCAAGTAACACTATTTCCAAAGAAAAAACGAAAGCACAACTATTTCAATATTAAAAGGCATAGAGAACTATAAACATGTTACAAATATATATAGCTATATGAAGCAGAAGTTCTACAAATTCCATATTGGAAAACATAAGAGCTCTAGCCATGTTATATGGCAACCAAAATTGCTCCAGAGACAAGCCACTAGCCCACAACAACGATAATTATAAACGCACATGAACTACGAGATAAGCAACATCACAAGTATATCTGATCTAAGAATTTAGTTTCTCAATACATCCGATCCTAAGGAATCATCAATTCAGTTCATAGTTACATGTCAAAAAATACCATTTCCCACTATTTCTAACGAACTATAACAGCCACAGCAGAAATGCAAATAGTTCAAGAGATACGCTGGTCATTTCAATATGAATACTAATGGAAATGACTGCATACAGACAACAAAAAACAGCATATATACAAGGACACAAAATTCAAGGGCTGACTACATCACTACTCATTATTTTCCAATTATACCTCTTAACCAAAGATCTTTCTACAAGATTTCATGACCAGAACCAGAACAAATGAAATCACATTACAAAACTAGTTTCCAGTACTGTCAATTATAAATTCATGGGTGACCATCAAACCAGTTGAGATTTTTATGGACTAAAAGACTGATAACTCTTGATACACGTAAGCATGACATCAGAAGCTTCATGACTAGATTATATGCTGTCAACTTAAGCATAAAACTAAATTTGACAACCTGTTTCAAGGACCAAGTTTTCTAGGCTTAACTGAATGCGTGCTATAGCCGTCAGATTTTGTGGGGGATTGGTAACCATAGTTCACAAAATAGAATTTGTTGAAAGGATTAGTGACAAAGTAGGTTATGGAAAATGGTACCGCTCTCTAGTACCATGCTAAGCTGGGATGGCAATGCGAGCCAATACGCTTGCCAATAACCAATTTGCCAGAGTGGATTGGCACTTGCAGCCTGCCAACTCGGCAGCCAATTTTTGTATTGTGTTGTTTAAAAGATGCAAATATGCAACAATATTGTAATTTAAATCTTAAACACTTACAAATTAAGTTCCAATTACCAATTTTAATTGAATAACTTTAATCAAATAAACCTAAACTTTTCCAATTAAATGTATTAATTAACCAGTCAAAGACCTAAAAAATATTTTCGATTAAGTGTGCTTATAAAATACATACATATGTATATGTACATACATACATACATGTATGTAGGTATATATAAGGTTACCCTGTCCTATGATGGGGAGAGCCAAGGACTTCAACCCACATTGATTATGGCAGCCCATCCCGCACAGACTCTTTTTTGGAGGCTAGCGGTGGGGCAGGCTGTGCTGCTTTGCCACCCGTAAGGTGGAGAATTAATATAATGAATTGGGTATTGTGTACACACATAAGTATTCTTATTTATAATGAAGATGAAATACAATAATAAGGAACAAAATCATTATCTAATAATGGAAAATACTTGGTAAGATATTTCCCTATCAAATTATATCATATCTCCCTATTCAACATGATCAAATCATATATCTAACACTCTCCTCATGCTAAAGCATATGTATCATAAGAGACAAGTTTATTACAAATGTCATCAACACAAGACCCCTTGAGAGACTTAGTGAACATGCAAGTCGGATGGTTATCAAAAGTACATAATGACACTTACTAGATATTTCCCGAACATGGCTTTCATTTTGTCAAAGCGATAATCAATCTTCAACATGTTTCATCCTTTCAAATAATATCTTTAACATTCCTTTCAAGTTGGTAGAATGCGTATTATATCAAATGAGTCAAACTTGTTAAAATTTGTCAGAGGTCCCAGCGGCTCCCAAAGAGCAAAATTGGGTTGCCAAAAAGCAAAAATGCGGAAAGGACACCACAGCAACCAAAAAGTAAAATGGATCAGAGGACATAGCAGTTGGCGGAAAGCAAAAAAGCTCAAAGAGCACAGTGGTAGCTAGAAAGCAAAAATGCTCAAAGGACATTGCAATTGCCAGAAAGCCAAAGGTCAGAGGACATGGCAACTGTCAAAAAGCAAAAGTGCTTAGAGAACACAGTAGTTGTTGGAAATAAAAAATGCTCAGATGCACGATGATTGTTGGAGAGAAAAAAATGGTCATCACACAGCTAAGTGATGCCACTGGTGGTGTTCGTCAGCTGACCAGAGCTCGTCGAAAAAACATTGGTGGTGAGCATTAACACCATTAACAAACAATAACACTGGTAAACAATGATGTTGGTGATGAACAATGGAACTATTGTGAACAATAAAAGCTAACGAAAAAACAGAAACATACACATTTTCTAAAAAAATTTACACTTATGATCAATGGATCCATACAGAAAGCACGGATTAGGGTTTCCTTCTTATCAGGCTCTTGACGCCATGTTGAAAGAATTAGTGATAAAACAGGTCATAGACAATGGTACACTATGGTACCATGTTGAGAACATAGAAACCAAGAAGGAATATAATGAGGTTTGTGGGTTGTGTACACACATGATTATTCTTATTTATTATGAAGAGATACAATGATAAGGAACAAATTCAATATCTAATAATGGGAAATATTCGGTAAGATATTCCCCTATCAAATCATATCATATATCCTAATTTAATGTAATAAAATCATATCTCTAATATAATTAAATCATATCTCTTAACATAATTTATAGGCTACAATGGGAAGAAACAACATTAGGACCAAGTTTTCCAAAACCTAAGCACCAGATAAATCTAGGTGGTAAGTGTTGTTAACCTGAAAAAAAACAATCTACTTCCACTACTAGACAGAGTTGCATGAGTTTACAAAACAGTAGACAATCCATCTTTCTAAAACCAAAGACACTTCATTTTTTAAGGATTTAGATGCATCACAAATATTACAAGATCCAAATAATTCCTTTGTTTCCCTGTTGCTAAATGGTGGAACCATGGCAGAATGGCATGGTAGAATTTGTGTCAACATCATAGCCAATATGTGAAAGGAGACCCGCTATTGAAGCATTGTAGGTCACAACGACATGTTTATATGACGAAGATTTGGCCTTTCAACATTGATAGCATTGCTCCTTGTATACCCAAGCTAAAGAGGTGGTCAAAGAATGTTGAATGTTGAGAATATAGGGAGAGAATTTGGAAAATATCTGTATATTGAAAAGATTAAGCTTGCAACAGATATTTATAGTACAGGAAATCTAAAGCCTATCTAAAGTCTAATCAGACAGTTACAATTGTCACTAAGGAAGTTGTAAAAGATTTATTACAATCAACTAAATATCTTACAAGAAATGAATAACTGTCACATTAATTCCAACAAGACCAAGAAATGATATTCTCTCACAAGGGAGGCACAAGAGGGCTGGTGAAGAGTTGGACCACTTTGGTTTAGGAAAGGCACACCTTTAGTGCCTCCAAGGTTACAAAATAACTAGTTCAGTCTTCATGACCTTAAGAATAAGAAGCTCATTTATCTAAATTGAACAGTGTACCATAATTTTGACTATGATAGTTATGATCAATTGCTGAATGAGGGATCATTGGTGACTTTGAGAAAAAATGGTGTTCATGTAGCTTATATCCAGACTATTACAATATACATATGACAGAACTACTGGTGCAAATTTCTAAAGATATAGATTACATCAAGACCCAGCCTTAAGTTCTAGCTACTTTAAGCTAGTTCGATGTTATCAATATCAGATATCTTTGGATATCAGAAAATATCTATGACCCCAAAAATCTTTTATGAAATAGAAAGATATTTAGAAAAACGTATGAATATAATTGCAATGCAAAAATAATGAAAGACAGCCAAATAATTAATGATAATAGCAAGTCTAGAAATTCAAATAACAATAAATCAAATACAACACAACCAAGTTCAAGTTCAACACTTCAAATAACGACAAAGCATAAGACACATGTCCTAAATTTCTAATCACTAGACTATTCTTCAATCCCAACAAAGTTATCTTCAATGTTATCCAATGGGGCATATTCGTCCTCCTATTGTCAAAGTTAAGTAATTCTTTAAACTCATAATCAAAGCTATCAACTTCCAATTTATCCTCAACTCCAAATTGAATCTTCTCTTTGCCCCTTCTTCCTGTTGAGGTTGAAGTTGCCCCTGGACCTTTCTTGGAATCATGGAAAGATCCAATAACAATTCCACCATTTGATGGTTGCTTTCTTTTATTGCTTGCTTTTCTCCTTGTATAAATTATTGGTTCTACAAGACCTCAAACTTCATAAATAGATGCCCAATTAAGAATGGGATCATCAACAAAAGCCAACTCATTCCCCATCTTCAGTATCATTATCATAATCCACTTTTCCCACTAACCACTCGTTGCACTCATCAAAGTCATTGAATTCAATAGGACCAATTTCATCTCTAATATTGTATCAGCAAGAGCACCATGGAGAGGTGAAGTTGAGTGAGACTGACGAAGTTAGGATCGGCACAATTAGGTTATTTTAAAGTTCTGTTTGGGTTTGGTTTATTTTGTGAGTTGTATGACCCAACCCCTTTTTTAGGAAAAAAAAAAAAAAAAGTGAAGTGGGTTGGCTTTGGTCCCCGTAAGGAAACAAACCCACAAAAGAAAAAAAAAAAAGACCGTGCAGAGTCAGGCTGGGCCGTGTGCCCAAAACTTCTTCCTTACTCGAGATTGTATGTGGCAATGACAGCATCATTTCAGCCATGGCCTATCCACAGTGCCATACCACAAACCCCATAGAAACAGCAACAAACCACGACAGAAAACATATTCACCACTGCCTTGTGGCGGCCGGGGACAGCAGCGCAACCTCAGTCCACCATGAATGATATTTGATAAGACTGATCTAGTCTAGGATTAGCTTGCTATCTCACCCTTAATTGCATACTTTTGTAGATGATAAACTTTTGAGTGAGAAATTAAGGGAAGTAGTTAGCTTAAACTTGAGCTTTGGAGAAAGACTTTAGAAGCAAAGGACTTTCACTAAAGTAGGAGTAAGATAATTATGACCTAGAAGTAAAAATGAAAGAAGACATCAGACACAAGTTTCTGAGTTTAAATACTACGAATAAATATTACAAAATGATGGGCAAATTAACAAGAAAATCGCACGGGATATAAACAGGATTACTAAAATGAAAAAAAAAAATACATTGTATATGATTGCAAATGATTGCGAAGTTCAAAGTGGTGTTTTATTGTACTGCTATACTTTATGACATTGCATGTTGGACTTTAAAGGAACAAACAACAACAGAAAAAGGTAGTAGTAGTAGTAGAACGATATGTTACAGGAGGAGGAAACAACAGTAGGATCAGGAACCTAATATTTTCCAAAACCTAAGCCCCAGACAAATCCAAGTGGTAAGTGTTGTCAACTGAAATAAAGTAATCAACTTCCTCTACTCAACTGAACTGCACGAGTATACAAGACAGGAAAGATCTATCTTCCAAAGAAAAAAGAAAAACTTAATTTCTTACAAATTTAGAACTATCACAAAAATTCCAAAATCCTAACTGTTCTTTTGTCTCCCTGTATCTACTAAGCTAAAAATAGTCAAAGGAGCGCCTCAAGAGTAAAAAACATCTTGCCCAAAGAATTCCAGCCCAGCCACTTTGGTTCAGGCAAGTCACACATTTAGTGCCTCCAAAATTTTCAACATAACTGGTTGTCAATCTTCTGTATCTTAGCAGCAAGAAGCTGGGATACCTAAATTTTGCTACTTACGATTGTCATGCTAAGGTACGGAAAAACAACGTAAAATAATCATATTAACAATCCCCTCGTCCTACTTGTTCATCTAATTTTTTTATGCCTACTGCCTGAAGCTACTGAAGCCCATATCACCCTCGAGGACATCAACTAGTACCTTGCTTTTAACGACATAAATAAATACACCACAGCCAGACAAACTTCGAAGAAACAATGGCAATGACGTGAACTGCACCAAACCTGCCAGTGCCACAAGCAAGACAGTGAAGGCGTCCCTGCTTCCCATCCTCCAAGTAACTCCTCTTCTGCGAGACATTCTCGTTGATGAGCTTCGCGAAGTTAACAAATGCTTTCTTCAACGCGTCCTGATCCACCTGCGAGTGCCTACTGAAATTTGCCCCGTCGTGTCTCGAGTGCTTGGAGGGCCTCATCTCAGGGGGGTCGACCAACTCACGCTTGAGGAGGGTACCGCCGCTGGGGCCCGCAGAAAACTCGCCGCCGGAAATCCTGGAGAGGCCATTGGCGTTACGGAGGAGCTGCTCCCTCTGCCTGGCGAGGTCATCCCGGGAGCCGTCGTCGTCTCCGTACTTGCGCTTGGCGGCGCCGGGAGGGTAGTCCGGGAGGCGGAAGCGCCCGGGGCTGAGGGGCGGAGGGAGGCGGGGAAGGAAGTCAAAAGAGCGGGGCGCAAAGTCCTGGTAATCGGGGGGTAGGGCGAAGTAGGAGCGGACGCTGCCATCGGCGAGGACAATGGTGCGGCGTTCAAGCATGTGGAAGCCGTAGGCGGGAGGAGGGGGTGGGCCGAGAGGGGCGGGGTCCGGGAAGGGGAAGGGGAGGAGGGGAGGGTGATCGGATGGGTGTTTGGGGCTAGGGTTAGGGTTAGAATTGGGTTTAGGCTTGGGTTTGGGGGAAGGGGCGGTGGAGGGTTTGGGATCGGGTGGGGATTTGACGGAGGAAGAGTTGGGTTCCCAGCGGGATTTACGGTGGGAGGAGGAGGAGGAGGGCGGAGGTTTGTTGTGGAGAGAGGACTTGGGATGGTTGCCGCCGGCCATCCTGCACGGAGGAGTTTGCAAGGAATCTTAGCCGAGCCGGCTTAATTTCACCGCCGGGGCAATGCTTTCTGTGCTTCAATACTCCTTCCCTTTCTCAACTTTACCAGGTGATTTCCACGAGTTTAGTCTTAAAACAACAGAGATTAAAAAACGAAAAATAAATAAATAAACATTCTGGTGCCAAAAAGGAACTTGACTTTTACTTTAGAGCTCAAGGCTCTGATTGGCCGTTAATCAACAAAAATTCTTGAAAAAAACTTCAAAATTTATCTGATGTTTGTTAACAGGTGAAAATTAGGTTTAAGTATGTGAATTATTTTTTTAGATACAAATTAATAAATAAAATAAATAAATTTATTTATATAAAAAATTATATATTCATAAATGTATTATATTTAAAAAATACATCATGAATATATTTATATATATATATATATAACTTTTGTTATATTTAATTAAATAATTAAATTTTGCTTGTTGCGTATATAATAAATAGAAAATATTTAATATAAGTGATTATTATTTTAATTAAAAGTAATGTAATCTTTAAACATGTAAATTACATTATGTATAACACAATAAGCAAATTATCGATGTAAAACAGTATTACTTTGTTAACTTGAGATGGGATACACACAAAAATGTGGATAGTAATTTCTTCTATTCCTTAGATGCACACAAATACCTGAAAATTTAACTTTTTTATTTTTCTTCATTTCATAAGCCATGTATTATAGGCATGTAAGTGATACATTTAGAGTTAGCAGTATAATAGAGAAGCATTAAGGTAAAACAAAATTTATCTTAGGAACATAAAAAAAAAAACAAATAACATATACAACTTTTTTTTTTCAAAATTTTAGACATTGTTTATTACCTTTTACATAAATATTACAAATACATTAATTTTCCTCATTGCATTTAATAACATGAATACCACAACATGAAATCCAGATTAAAAAAAAAATATATCTCCACATGACAAAAAAAAAACGGATTTGAAGTTTAATCAACTACTTCAATGAAATTTAAATGAAAATTCATTCCAAAAATATATAAAAAAATACAATTTGTTATGTTAATTATCATAATATTTCAATTTTGGGTGACAATTAACATTATTGTATAGCTATAAGTTAAATTAAAAAAATATTATTGAATTTTAAAAATAAAGGATGATAGATTAAATTTCAACTTCCTAGTTTATTTATAAAATATTAATATATTTTCAATTAATTAAATTATAAATGATTATACTTTAAAAATTAATTAATTAAAAACCAGTTACAGGTATGAGATTATTTTATATAAATAAATTTTTATTTTATTTATTAAATGCTATTTTAACCGTTTGTTTGGTTTGATGAAAAAAAAAAAGGAAGGAAAATATTGTTTCAGTATTTACTAAAAATAGAAAATATAATTTCATTTTACTAAAGAAAAAGTAAAAAGGAGAAATTGCAGAGGTAAGTTCAGTATTGAAACAGGTTCTTAGTCTTTAATGAATTGTTTCTGATAGTATTCTTTTATAAAATATTACCAATCAAATTAATAAATATTTTTTTTACCTAAAAGCAAGAAATAACCAAACATATTTTTGGTTAAACAATTGGATCATGTTATCAATATGTTGTTCTAATTATGCAATTCACGTTAACACTCAAGAGTCAGTTACATTAATATTGGGAAAAACTAAAATCAAATATTTTTTTTTTTGTAAAGAATAAAAATATATTTTACTAAAAATATGAAATAAAAAAATGGAAGAAACCTTCTTTATTCATGGTTAAATGAGCTTTTGGATGAAAAAGATAAAAATAAAGTAGGTAAAATGAGTAAGAAAATATAAAGAATGGTGGAATTGGGTTTTAGCTTTATCCCTTTGGATAAGGCTGTGTTCGTGCAGAGGAAATCGTGTTTGCAGAGCACAGGTAAGAAATGCAGAACATTTTCATTTCGTTTTTCCAAACGCTATGTTCTGTGTGTTGTGTTCAGTTATTTCTTTAAAAGTTTTACTCCCAGAATCCAGTCGTTAAGTTCTGCAATGCGCTTTTAACTTTTCGAATTTTATTGTGATTTATGATACTGAGATTTTGAACCGTTCATTGTTGTACTCGGATGTTGCTTGCTAGTTGCTAGTGTATGCCTATTGAATTTATACAGAACATTACAGATTTTTTTTTTTTATTTTTATCCGAATTTTTGCCCTTGGCGGCGCCGGGTGGTGGTCGGGGAGGCGGAAGCGGCAATTGGTTATGTATCCGTGTGTGTTTGAGTAATCATCATGTGTACAAGTGTCAGTTCAATTGTAGAAGAAGATATCCATGTTAGAAACAAATTTATGATTAACTTGGTGGAATGATACTCTTAACTCGAGTATTCAGTGGATTAACTAGGTGGAATTATGGTCTTAAGTTAGGAGACTTAACTAGCATGATTTTGAGATTACTGCTACCTTGTATATTTAGTGGATGTAGCTCTGCATTGTGGAAATTTACAAAAGGAGGATGGCAATTATCCTTGCAGCAAATATGTGTTCGATCACAAATTCCAAGACGGTTGAAGGGATGAGAAGATTTGATATTGAAGGTATGTCCTAAAATTTCAAAATGCCTTTTTTAGGGCATGTTGGTGACACCTGATGTGGTTTTTTAAGTTTGGATGAAAGCTACAAAACTAGTTGTAGCTTTTGCATCATCTAACCGTTTTGGCGTGATTTGTTCCCGGTGAACATGTTTCCACTCATAGCTTAGTATTTTGTATGTTTGCTGTTTCTGTATTATTCTTCTTCCTTGAGGTTCCTATTTCACTATTTGTCATGCTAAAGGGTTTACATAATTCTTTTGGATTGTTACTTTCTGATTGATTATATATAGAAAGAATGACTTATTCTGATGAAGAAGGAAAAAAAAAGGTAGACTCTAACAATATTATACATAATTTGTGAGGACAACATGATATACTGGGTACAGTAGGTCCTACATTTATTGACAACTTCTGCAACATAACAGATAAACTGCAATCCAGGTCTAATATTGCGTTGCCTCATCTGGAAGCTTCATCAAGTCGTAGGCATCTTTTAGTCAGTGTTGGCCCTTCACTGGTTACCTTGACTTGTGGTTTATCACCATCAGTGGTATGGGCTGAAGAGAATTCTGGTGACAAAGAGGACGAAGATAAAGGGGTTATTGGGGCCATCAAATCATTATTTGATCCTAATGAGAAGACAAAGTCTGGAAAGGTGTTGCCAAAGGCTTACTTAAAGTCAGCAAGAGAAGTAGTGAAAACACTGCGTGAATCTTTAAATGAAACCACTGATGATATTGCCAAATTTAGAAGGACTGCAGATTCCGCAAAGGAGGCAATTCGGGAATATTTGGGCAGTTGGCGGGGAAGTCAGACTGTTGTGCAAGAGGTATGATTTATAATTGAATTTAAGCGATGAAAATTCAATGCCTTGACTCGCAATATGTGGAAATTTTGTTGCAGATTACCCTTATAAAGATGTATATAGATGATCATGTTTTGGTTGCCTTGCAGGAATCATATGTTATTTTGGAGAAAGTAATAAGATCTTTGGCAAACTTTTACTCAAAGGCAGGGCCATCAGCTCCATTATCGCAGGAAGTTAAGTCCGAAATATTAGATTACCTAAATACAGCTGAAGAATTTTTGTAGAACATATTCCAGAGTGTTACAGAAATAACATCATTTTTAACTCTCTGGATGCTACTTGGCATATGTTAAGCAAAATTATTCTCCAATCAAATGAATTTAGTTCCTGAAGATTGATCCCACTTTTCCTTTTGTTCATCTGAATTTTGATTGCTAGTTTTGGTTGATGATAATCCTCCCGTGTTTCTCCCGTAAACAAACTGAGAAGACTGGGAAAATTGAGTTACTTGATGCTTATAACGTATTCCTTATCTCTAAGTCCATGTATTGAAAGCGCTTGTTTAATTTTTCCCAGTTCATATGATATGCATTAAGAAAAATTAAATTGCGATCGAATAATAATTATATCTGATAGTTATCTTAAAAACTAGTTAAATTATTTTATACCAACAGCAAAATAAACTCCTCCTTTATTACGCTTCTCGGAAGTGTTTTTCATCTCATCGCCACAAATTAAGAATAACTTAGGTCATGTTTTTAACTTCTTATGTTTATTTTTAAAATTGAAGGAATCGATAAAGTTAACAGAATCTAAAAACCGTTAAGGTATTTGAATTTAAAATATTTTATAAAACCAACAGATAGTTTCTTGAAAATTGATAATATACATTTTGACAGTTTTGAAATTGTTAATTCTTTAAATAGTTAATGATATTAAAATTAATATAATACTTTTAAACTTTATCCTCATTGTATATATTCATATTACATAAAATTAGATGTTAAGATTATAATTTGATACAATATAAGAAAAACAAACTTCGATAAGGGAAAAGTGCAAACGTGGAGCTGCTCACCGTAAGGGTTAAAGAAATTTTAATAAAATGGTGATCATAAAAAGATAATATAACAGGTTTTATAGCTTCAAATATTAGAAAAGGCAGTATTTAAACAAAGTTAAAAACTAATAAAATAAATTCTTTCACTAAAGAGCTTTATTTTACTCAAGAATTGTTTTAAGAAAAAAGTAAAACTAATTTGATTACTCTTTAAAGAGGAGAGTATAAACAAGTTCCCAGATCACTAGAGTTTTTTCCCCATTATTTATTTTTAAATGGGAACCAAAAAATACTAGAAAAATGATTTTATTTCTAAAATAAATATGCGTACAACAAGCATTTATCATCACACCGCAATTCTGATATATCAAAAATATATGAAGGTCCACCAGATATTAGCTACGAGACAGAACCCCTTTCGAGCTGCATATATAAATCGATGGACAGTATTAGTTTTTCACATGACAAGACAACCACATTCATGAAAATTCACATATTTTTCATAGACCCATAGCAAATGAAATCCAAAGCATGAAAATAAACAGAAATGATTATTATATCATTTGAAGACAAATCATGAAACTGGTTTCATCTTATATACCAGAGATATCATCCTTGTTATAAAAAAAAAAAAAAATATATATATATATATATTTATATATATATATATATATAAATTTTTTTAATATAATATTAAATAAATATATTATATTTTTATTTTTTATAAAAAAAAAATAAAAAACAC
>Ga0099824_1007661_pt1 | contig 14180 bp, 8 predicted proteins | sample SiratrowhiteBW_FD_76837 | JGI IMG/M metagenome (GOLD analysis project Ga0099824, IMG submission 76837) | Root nodule microbial communities of legume samples collected from California, USA - Siratro white BW | ecosystem: Host-associated > Plants > Roots > Nodule | place: USA: California...
TCCTGTTGCACGTGGATTAGGGAAACCGAACCACGTTAAATCTTGTGTGTTGCCCGTGTTCCGTTCTTTCTTCTATTCCTTGCAGATTATTTGTGTGTGTTGTTTGTTTAAGACTCATCAAAATGTACTATTAACCTTAAAATATAAAGCTTATATTAATGAAAACTGCTAGTTTTAACTTTTATTCAGTGTGTGGAACATAATTAGCAAACTAAATATACTATGTAAAACATTCTATAGCACACAAGTTTACAATTAGTATAGTATAACTTTAGGCTTTGTATAATAATTCAGAAAAGTGTAGGATGAAGAAAATATATCTCCCATAGTTTTCCTTCCCTCGAAATTTTCGATGGTTGCTATGCTGACACAGTGCAAAACATTGATCATTATCCCTTTAAATATCCCGGCAGCCATATCTCTTAAGCATAGAGGTGGGACACAGTGCAAAAAGTGGACAACTACCACGATCTTAAGGTAAGGCTTAATTATACTATGAAATTTAAACAAACTTATCGGTTATAATTAAATTTGAGTGTGCCTGGTTGAAGTTAGATATCGCCTTATTAAATATGAATGTCGCAATTAGGCCTATGTAAAGCTATAAAGGGTGGTTTTATTGTTTATATTCAATGAAAGTTACACTAATTAAGTGACATCAACACGTGAGTGTGCAGTTGCATTTCCCCCAGTTTTTATTAGAAGTGCTTAATTGTTTCACCTGCTGTTGGTTTGGTGGCTGAAAATAGGCTGGTATATGATTCCTTTGTTCACCTAATGTCAATAAGGAATATCAATAAGACAACTTGTGCTATTTTTCTTTTAGGAGTGTTTACTAAACCATTAAAATAAATTGAACATAATTTTTTCTAATTATATCAAATCCAATTCAAATTGAACTGACCTAATATTTTTTAATTGAGTATAGTTGAACTTAAAACTCTATTCAACTTAATTAAAATTTAGTTTTTTTTGTTATTTCTTGATACTTGACGATTAATTCTTTTTCTAAATTTTTATATAATTTATTTTTTAAAATTTATTTTAGAATGTTTAACAGAAATAATTATTTTTTAAAACTTATGACCCCATTAGTCGAATCCAAGCAATGAATGAGTTAAATTGGATCTAATAAATAAAAATGTAAAAGTCCGACTTAACTTAATTCAAAATCTCTAATTCAAGTTAGCCGTGTGCACCCTTCTTTCTTTATTTTAAAAGTAGAAACGGTTCTCGTCTTCAATTTGTCAACATCATCTTCCTCTCATAGCTATAAATGAAGCCACTTTTTTTCACTAGATGCTTCTAGTGGGTATAGAAAATCGTGAAGAGTTGTTCAAACCCTTTGAATTGAAGAATGTGCATAGCTTTGTTTCTTTGGCAAGCCCACCCACTCTACCCTTTCCTTCTCCTCAACAACAGAGATGAATATCACAACCGGCAAGTTTTCTACATTTACTAAAACTATGTTGCATGGTTTTGACATGCATGCATGGTTTTGCCTATCGTAATTTATTTTAAGTAATTTTTTAATTTTGGTGTTAAGGCCTACGAAGCCTGTGTCATGGTGGGAAGATAGTGATATAGTTGGAGGAAGAGATGAGATAGGTGGAGGAACATGGTTGGCTTGTTCAAGAGAAGGAAGAGTGGCTTTTCTCACCAATGTTTTGGAGCTTCATTCCCTCCCGGAGGCTAAAACCAGAGGAGATCTACCTTCCTCATTTCTTAAGGTATATATATAATATGTTGAGTTTAATCTTAGTTTACTTAAATTGTTGGCCTAATTATATTTATTACGAAATTTTGGATCTATATTTAACAAAACTTCATAACTTTAGTCTTTATGTGTTGCCGTAATTTTGATTTTTAATTTTATGTAATTTAATGCTTGGATATTTAATTATTCTTAACTTCTAGTTTTTAGTTTTAAAACTTGTAATGGTATCCATAACCGTGATTAATTAAGTGTGTTTGATTTGATAGCTTAAAAATTAAATACGTAGACGTTTTAGTTTGTTGATGGCCGACATTGTTGATGTTTTCTTTTGACAAAGTACACTCACTTTTAAAATATGAAAAATGTTATATTTGATACTTTTTTTACAGAACAGATATTTCTTCATTTCTTGTGGGATTATATAATAAATGAAAGCAAAGCCATGACAAAGAAGAGAAAACCACATTGAATGTACTTCTTCCTGATTCAGATCTAATGTACTTTATTTTGAAAATAAAAGTTAAATTTATTTGCTTAATATTTTTAGTATTTTTGTCTATTTAGAAATGAGCAGTTTGATGATTATCCTAAGTTTTTTTTCTTCCATTTAATCTTAGAAGGTAGAAGTATAATTTTGGTTTGCTACTATTTGAATATGATAGAGTGGGAAACATCCCAAAGAATTTGCAGAAAGCCTAAAAAGAGAGGCTCATTATTACAATGGATTCAACTTGATTGTGGCTGATATTTCATCCAAATCAATGATTTACATCTCAAACAGGCCCAAAGGACAGCCAATTACCATTAAAGAGGTTTCTTCTGGTCTACACGTTCTTTCAAATGCCAAACTGGACTCACCCTGGCATAAGGTTATGTATCCTTCAATTCTGTTTAGTATCATAGTTAATTAGTTAACAAACAGTGATTTTAACTTGTTTTACAACATCATCTTGCTTTATTTTATATTTTAAAACATTAAATATATTTTTTTATGAAAGAATAGAAATTTGTAGGTGGATATGTGCAGTATTATGCATTAAAAGTCACAAATTAAATTTATCTGCAATTGATTGGTGAATGATAATACATGCATTAACACAAACATCCTATGTGCCCATCTAATTACAAAACGTGGGTGCATGGGGTTAATTTTTAAACACAAAAATAATATAATATATATGTGATTGTTTCCATATGTTAGAAAATAAGAATAGTGTTTTATGAAACTAAATAAGCCTTTGAATTAGTATGATATTATATAATATATATGTGATTGTTTCCATATGTTAGAAAATAAGAATAGTGTTTTATGAAACTAAATAAGCCTTTGAATTAGTATGATATTATTAACTGTTCTATTATTATTATTAATATGGTTATTTAACCAAAATCTCCTTTTTTTATTTTTTATTGATGGAACATATTCATTCAGTAAATCTTTATTAGTATCTCATTTTATTGGAAAAGTTGTTCATATTTTACATTATAGCACTAAAAAAATAGTTATTTAAAGATTAATTTTTAACTGTCAAATAAAATAGTTGGTAATTATGACCAAAATAGTTACCAAATTAAATTTTAATTGTTAAATAACTACAAAATAGAAGTAATGATTGAATTTAGTGACCAATTAGATTAAGATAATTGGTATCTAACACTAGTTATCAAAATTTTAGTGACATATGCTATTAGATTCTAAATTGGTATTTAATTTAATTAAGTTAGATACTAATTTAGAATCTAATGATATTGGTAACTAAAATCTTGATAACTAATGATAGATACCAATTATTTTGACTTAATTGATCATTAAATTCAATCATTACTTCTATTTTGTAGTTATTTAATAATAAAATCTAATTTGGTAACTATTTTAGTCATATTTAACAACTATTTCATTGGATAACTAAAAATTGATTTTTAAATAATTATTTTTTTAGTGTAAAATTAGTATATTATATTAAATAAAGCAATTAAAAGTGAAAATAGTTTAGCAGGAAAATATCAATTTGTGGAATGAAGACAACTCATACGTAAGGTTAAACTAGAATATGAGACACAGAGTTATGATGCCATACTTTTAATTTATTTATTAAAAGATTAAACATATTGGGAATGGAAGAGTAGGTTGAATGGGAAAAAGAAAGTTATACCAAAACTAGAAATAAGCTTCTCACTATAGAGTTGTGAATTTTTACTCAAAATAACTTAAATAAACACAATTTAAAAAAATCATTATCGAACACCAAAGTGGTAAAGAATAAGAAGAAAAAAGGAATAGAATAAAAAAATTTGTTGAATTAAATTATTAATCAATCTTATTATACGTCAAGAGAACATTTATTTAAGTTTTTCTCCTCACAATTTAAGTTGTTACTATCTTATATTTGTAATAAATATATCGTGAACAAAGCTTCTTATTAGGACCATATAAAAAGTATTCAAATATTTAAATTCAATTCATAATTATTCAAATTTATATTATTTAAATTTCATCTTAATTGATTTATCTCAAATTTAAATTTATATTTTAAAATTTGAAGTTTAATTTATTTAATTGAATTTAAACTGAATGTAAATTGAATATATTTTTTGAATTTTTAAAATAAAAATTTAAAGTGAGTCTGAGTCAATTTATATAATGAAAATTTAAATTGAATTAGATTTAAGTAAAATAGGTCAAACTCATATTATGAAAATTTAAGTTGGATTAGATTTAAGTAAAACAGGTTAAATTAAACTTATGTAAGATTGAGGTAGGTTAGGTCTAAGTTATGCAAGGTTAATTTAGACTGAAAGATGCCAAAATCAAGTTTAGGATAAACTTGAGTTAGACTCGATCAAACTTAATCCAAGATAAGCATGGTTAGACTAGGTTTAACCTCAAGTTAGATCTCGTATAAGTCATATGATCTTGAACGAGCCCACCCAAGTTAAGTTAAGTTGTTTTAAAATTTTGAAAAATAAATAAAACACAATAATAGATAGTTGAATTCTGTTTTAAAATCTTTTTGTAGTTTTTGCAAATATTGTCTAATGATACAGTCGGATGATAGGTTTATTTAACAAATGATCAGTTAAAATCTTTTAAAAATTTGTTTAAAAATTTCTCTTTATTAGGTATTGTAGTTTAATAATGTCCAATTTTAATAAGATAAGAAAGAAGGAAAATACTTACATATTTTTATATTGATTTGTCTGATAAGACAAATCACGTCCAATTTTTATTTAACAAATTGAATTTTAGTGTCCATATTAAAGTTGCAAGTTACAACATAAATATTTTTCTTTTACTCATACTCACTTTTAATTAACATCTTAGCTAATATATACGAGTATTGTTTCAGAATGTAGTCATTTTTAGCTAACTAGCTAACGTGTCAAATTTTTTTTAAACACTTAGTCACTTCTGTCTAAATCCCAAATGTTGTTTCGAAACATAGTTAATTCTTGCTAATCCACTGTATATTGTTTAACAAACAATCACTACTAGCTAAAACAATTGATTGTATAAGATATAATAAAAAATCATCACAAGATTCACTTACTATCTTTCAAGGTGTACAAGGTATATGTTCTCCTTTTCAATTTGTTAATAAAGATAATATCATTTTTCACAAGGCTTTTAGGATAAAATAATATTTTAACAGTTGGCACATTTTGTAGTTTGAACTCTCTTTTTTTTTTCTTCTTGAAAGATGACTTCATAAAAGCATTGAAGAAAATATTTATTTCAAATTCTATTTTGATCATTGATCTACTTATACTCATATGAACATCTTTTTTATGTCTAAGAGGATCAAACATAAAGAATGCATTAAATATGCTTTATGCATGCATTAAATGTAATTCTTTTCTTAAAGCAACTATTTGGTAGCTTTTGGTCAAAGTGTCTTTCTGTAAAATTATGTGAAGCGTTAATTGGTAGATAACAAACAATCCTTTCTAGGGTTAACAAAACAAGACTTGAAGAGTTATTGGTAAAACCAATTTCAACTAATTTTTCAAGAAATCATTATTGTAACATAAGTTTTTATGAATGTTTTTACAAATATTTTTGGCAAACAAACTAAATGAACATTCTTTACAACATAGAATGAACATAAAGACATTTTTTTAAATTAGAATGTTAGCTTAAAATTATGTGTATATCGTATAAAAATGACAATTAATCAGACATAAAAATAGACTATATAGTGTTATGTCATTGTTCAAATGAAACACATGCGTCTTTATGATTTGTTCCAAACATAAAACTTTTGTCTTATAAATGAAGTATGATCATGTTTTTACACTTTATTGTTTGACAAACATTTAATCAAAGCATGGATTCTCAGATTGTTCTCTAATAAGAACTGTGTCAAGTTGGTTAGGTTGAGTCTAGGTTAAGTTAGCTCTAGCCAAGTCCAAGTTAAGTCGAGTTGGGTTTAACCTTCTTTAGGCTTAATCAGGGATGACTCACATAACGCTGACTATAGTTAAGCCCAGGTTGAGTTTAGTCGATGTGGCTCATGTCAAGCTAAGATAGTTTGGGCCAAGTTGAACTAAATCCATATTGGGCCAAGTCGATCTTCACTTGAGTCATCCCAAGATCATTAAAGTCAAATTTACGTGGGTCTAATGTGAGTTTATTTGACTTGGATCCATATTTAGCTAAATTGAGTTCATCTTGGTTGAGTCAGCTCACACCTAAATCAAGATGAACTCAATAAAGTCTATATCAAACTAGATCTAGTAAGGTAGGATTTAAGCTAAACTAGACGTTAAACCAATTAAAATCTAAAATTTTAAAAAAATTATATAAATTAAACTTATGACTTAAATTGGATTCACGAAATCCAAAATAAATGTGAATATTGAATCTATTTATTTTATTAAATTGAATTTTTAAGAATTTAATCCTTAATCACAGTTATTTCTTTCACTAACTAGTTAAAATGTAGACAAATATTATACACCATAAACTTACAATAAAAATATAGCATAGCTCATTATTAGTCATGAGTCCACATAGTAGATTACTTACTTAACCAATATCATCAATTCTTCTAAAATGTGTCAAATTTTTTAGTTTATTCTTTTTATATAACTTATATATTTATAAGAAATTGTTTCAAAAGATTTTTTGACTGGATTCTTTAAGAAAATAAAAAATGCACTGACTCAAACATGTCATTATTAAAAAAAAATAGATTTAGTTATATTTTTAACTATTTTAATTTGCACTGTGTAATTTGTGGGGTTAACTAAATTTTCCACATTTTAAGAGTATTATTTATAGGTGAAAAAATACTTGAACTTTTTTTAGGATAATTTCATATAAAGAAATCAAACTATAACCAAGCAAATATTGTTATTTCGCTCAATTTTACATTCTGATATTGTTTGGAGCTTTGTTCCAATCAGAATCTCAAGCTTTCTCTGCCTTTTGACAGGCTCAGCGACTTGAAGTCAGTTTCAAAGAACAGCTAGCCAAATATGGGGATGGTGAGATACCTGTGAAGGAGGTACTTCAAAAGCTAATGAAGGACCAAACTAAAGCTGATGAAACTCATCTACCTCACATATGCAATCTTGATTGGGAATTCAATTTGAGCTCCATTTTTGTTGAAGTAGAAACTCCACTGGTAAATTAACAATTGCACCCCAGTACATTGAATTCATAATGGGACTTTTCACTTATTTTCCAATACATGTATATGTGTGTGCATGCAGGGTTTGTATGGCACTAGGAGTACTGCTGCGTTAATTGTGACATCAAGTGAGGAAGTAAGTTTCTTTGAGGCCTACCTTGAGGAGGGCATATGGAAGGAGCATGCCATTGATTTCCATATAGAGAAGTTGAAGTTGGCAAAAAGGGCATGCAAAGTAGCTCGGAATGAAGTTATCAGTTTTCAGGAAACCAAGTAGTAACGTTTTCTGGTTTTTCTTCTCTTGGTTAAACCACCATTAATCGTGTTCATATTGTAGATCATCAATTGGTGGATATATCAATGAATAAACAATAATATTTTCATATCAAAATATTATTCTATTTCTTATTAAAATTTATGTGATGCATATGCCAACTCATACAGGGCAATGAAGTGAAAACTTAGACACATTTTGTTTTTTCTTTTACGTAATTATTTAATTAGAATTATTAGACCTTTCGGGGTTAGATGAAATTGTAAATAAATTATTTTATAATTATTAAGATGATTCAGTATGAACTGTCAGCTATAATTTAAATGTATATGTTTTTTTTCTCGTTCTGCGAATATATATTGAGCATTGTGTTCATTCCGAATATGTATGATCCAACATGGTATTAAACCTTTTTTTTTTTTTCACAACTCTTTACATGAGAGTTTATTTCCTTTTTCTTTCTTATCCATTTAGTTTTTCCTTCCTAAGTACTGTGTCTTTGTGTTCTTCATCCCGGATAATCAACCAAGTTCCTTTTCATGGTATTAAGTTAGTAATTACTAGTTAAACTAGCTTGTTAAGAAAACTTATAAATAGGTTTTCTTTTTGTAAATCAGTGATGCAGGATAACAGCTTTGAAAAATTTTAAACGCTTACATTGCTCTTTTCGCATTTTCTTTTTCCTTCTTCCTTTCTCTGTTTTCTCCACCTTACTTCGACTCCATTCTCACATCATGGGTTCTCTGGAAACTTCTCTCAGCTTCTGATTGAAGAAGCATTCTAAGAAGTTGAAAACGTTTTAGCACATGTGGATCTATTTTTTTTGTTTTGTTAACGTTGTATTGGGCCTTTATAATGGGCCATATATACCATAAAAGTATTAGGGCAATTGTTTCATGCATTCTCACATTTTCTTCGTGCACCCCATTAATCTTTTTTTATTTCTACAAATGTCATTACCAGAATATTGAAAAGGGGAAATTAGGTTGTGTGATTTTGTGAAAGTGTTGAAGATTGGTACTGGGTGACAGTAGAGGAGCTAGCAACGACGAAGGAGCTAGCAACGGTGATGGCTATAAAAGGTGATGGCGCAGAACGACGAATGAGTGGTGCCACGGCGGAGGAGCGGTGGAGGAGCAACGGAGAAACACATTGCATCACAGATATTGAAAAATTTCCTTCATTATGGAAAACTATTTCCGTAAGCATTTATGAAAAATCTTTTCTATAAGGTTATGTAAAACATTTTCCATAGTAATAGAAGTGTCTTATGAAATAACGTTTTCTATAGTAAGAGAAGTGTTTTATGGAAAATGTTTTCCGTAAAGAAGAAAAACCTCTTACAGAAAATGTTTTCCATAAGATATTTCTCCTATTATGAAAAATGTTTTTTATAAGACACTTATATTACTACGGAAAATGTTTTTGATAAGCCTTACAGAAAAGATTTTCCATAAAAGGCTTACAGTAACAGTTTTCCATAATGAAGAAAATTTTTGAAAAATAATTACGTTGCTCCTCCACTGCTCCTTTATCGTTGCACCGCTCCTCTGCCATCACCCTTCGCATTCATCGTCGTTGGTAGTTCCTCCACCGTTGGTAACTCCTCCGCCATCACCCAACACCAATCTTCAACACTTTCACAAAATCACACAACCTAATTTCCTCCTTTCAATATTCAGGCCAGGGCATTTCTGGAATTAAGAAAAATTGATGGGATGCAGGAAGCAAACATGGGTGCAGGAAGCAATTGCCAAGTATTAGAGCAGGCTAAGGTCTGTTCTGCTTTTACTACTACTATTATTCTTTTTTCTTAATTTTATTTTTTAACTTTCTTGATTTTTTTTAAGAATCTATAAATCTTACATAGTCAGAAACTGATTAGAGTCAAAATCTTGCAAGTCCTTATTATCTACATCTTTGAAGAGAATCCAGAATTGGTTATTGCTTTCCCTCCTCTTAATGAAAAAAACTATTGCACATAGAGCACAAATAAGAACCGTGCTCTTTTGTTCAAAAATAAATTGAAGTTTGTTGATGATAGTATCTCAAAATTTGGAAGTTATGATTCTTTATTTGAGGCCTAGGAAAGATTAATGTCATGGTTCTTTCATGGATCACGAGAAACTTGACATCTCAAATTGTTAAAAATGTTGTGTATATTGATGTGGCTAAAATTTTTTAGGAAGACTTGAAAGAAAGGTTTTCAAGGGAGATTACTTCGAATTTTCGATCTACTATAAGAAGTACATTTTATAAGACAGGGGGAGAGAAATGTTACTCAATATTTTACAGATTTGAAAATTTTATGGGAAGACTTAGAATCTTTAAGACCTCTAACAAGTCATGTTTGTGATAAACTATGCAATTGCACTTTATCAAAGATCTATGTTCAATATAGATATTCAAAATATGTTATCTGTTTCCTAAAGAGACTAATTGAGATTTACAACATTGTTAAAACTCATATTCTTTATATGCAACCTTTGCTGACATAAATAAAGTTTTCTCTTGTTATTCAACAAAAAGACAACTAATGAGTGCTACTAAAATTCCCACTGAAGCTAAAATTCTATTCAATTATGTTGATAAACAACAACATATGTGGAAGCAACAAGATCAAATTTCTTGGAAGCGATAAAGAAGAGGAAAAAATTGGTGCGGCCAAACTCAAAGCAGAAATAGAGGAAGATCTAATAACCAAGGAAAACAATTCTCTTATTGTCACAAAATGAATTACACAATGGATGAGTGTTACTCTAAACATGAATACTATCCATGGTACAAACAAAAGGTGGAATAATTTTTACATGCAATGATAAAACTTGCAACCAGATTATGAAGAATGACTCCATTCAAAGTTATGAAAATAAAGTAAAGAATATAGAAAAGAATCTTTTACCAGATATAAAAATTGCTACAACTCCTAGATAACTCCTCAAGCCACAACATTAATCAAATATAGAGGTATAACGGTTGGTCCCTTGCAATAGAAACACAATCAAAAGATAAGAATTCATGGATCCTTGACACTTATGTCATTGACCATGTCACCTATAGCAAAAATCACCTTACTACTTTTTACAAGATAATCAATGTTAAACTTCCTAATGGTTTATCTATTGAAGCTTATCATGTTGGAAGTGTTCAATTCTCAAAAGATTTTATCATCTTTCATGTTTTATATATTCTAGAATTTTTGTTAAATATTATTTTTGTTCATAGATTAATTGAGGATTTAAACTGTAAACTAATATTTTACTATAAGAATTATCAAATCCAGGACAATAGTTCATTTAGGATGATTGGACAAGCTGATCTCATTCATGGCCTATACTATATTCATGAATTTTCAGACTCCAACGACAACAACTATTTTGTAAATACATGCTTAATGCAAAGAAACAAACATTGATATTTGGCACTGTAGGCTAGGACATCCTAGCAAACAAAATACTTGAATACATTTGCAACAATTTTCCTTATGTGCAATCTAGCTTAAAAATTGTTTGTGATGTGTGTCATTTCTCTAAACAACATAAATTCCCTTTTCCTCAAAGTAACATTATATCTTCGAATGCTTTTTGATTTGATCCATATTGATATATGAGATATTGTTAATAATCTATCCATGGACACATATTTTTAACCATTGTTGATGACTGTACTACACACACTTGGAATACCTTATGAAAACTAAATATGAAACCGAAACCGTTTTACACAATTTTGTAATATATGCTAAAAATTAATTTGGTCAAAACATTAAAACCATTCAATCTGAAAATGGAAAGGGATTTAATTTTAATGTTGTTTATGACAAATTTGGTATCTTATACCAAAAGACATGTGTTGAAACTCCTCAACAAAACTCTATTGTTGAGAAAAAACTGTTAAAATAGGTTTAGGCCAAGTTCAAGAGTGGTGTGGGGTAGTGAATTGAACTTTCAAAACATTTTGCAAAAATGATTTTTATATAATGTTGAATAAAATATATTAAAGATTGGATGAAAGTTCTTTATTAAAACCACTAAACAATGATATTAAGAAGTTCATAGTAAAAAGGTCAAACAATTTTAGATCAAAATCAAACAATTAAAATATTTAATTGAACTGAAAACAACAATAATCAGTTTACTAGAATCACATAACCACTCAGCTGAACACAATGCACACAAACAAACAGTAACAACAATTAACTAAAACCAGAAAGTAAGGCAAATCAATCTAGAACCACTCAATCAATACAATATCAAATACAGAAGCGGAAGCATTTTATTGAATAGAAATGTGTTCTAGAACAACCTAGAAAAAAAAAACAGGAAACAGTATTCAGTTTGATCAATCACACTAAAACAGTTCTGATTAAAAGATGACACAAGAAATATTTCAAGAAAACTTGTTTCCAGCAATTAGACCAATTAAATAGTGATTATAGACACCAGTAAGTACGCTAGTAATGAAAATCAGATCCAGTCATTTATTAATAAGAACTAACAATCAATTATGCGCAATATCATCAAAACAAACAATCAATTATGCGCAAAGAACAATTAATTGTGCAAGTAACAAAATAGTATAAAGTGTTCAAGAAGAGAGAAAGAAAGATCAAGAACACCAAGATTTATATTGGTTCACCCTTCCTCAAGGGCTACGTCTAGTCCTTTGCCAACTAGCAAAGATTTCCACTAATCAAGATCACCAAGATCAGTTTACAGCAATATAAACACTTGCAACCCGCAATAACTCACTGCTCACAGCAACAAACAACCCACTGAACCCTACAACAGTTGTCTAACCAATGCAGAACCTACTGCACTGAACCAGTTACAATTACAACCCCTATGTAATTCGTAACATCACACTCAGAGTACAAGAAAGATCAAACAATACAGAAGTGAATATACTCAACAGATTACAAATTTTATTAAGAAAAGAGTAGAACACTTAGCTCTGGATCAGAATCACAATTTCACAAATTCAAACTCAATGCAATACTTCAAGATTAGTATTCTTTTTGTTCTTCTTGATGAAAATCGAATGACAAAGGTATTAACACGTTTTCTCTCTTGGAAGATTTCACAAGTATTCACTCAAATGACTTAGATTTTTTGAAACCATGTGCTTGCCCTTTATATAAGAAATCTGATTATTAATCCTGTCAAAACTTCAATTGATTATATCAATCGTTCAATCGATTGAATTTCTCTGTGACTTAAAAGAAAAATCAGCAAGTTTAGATTTTGAAAATAGTTTACTGAATTCCTTTCTGAAATAGTATTTCAAAATCTGAATTAGCCTTATTTAAAACCTTTTATTCATTTGATTAAGCAAAATTAATTTTGGAGCTTACTTTGAATTATTTATTATGCAACTTATGATTTTGAATCAAAACTAAACTCTCTCACACACACAACCTAAGTCCTAGACCAAAAACTTCATCAAGCTTAATGATGGCTTCATGCAATCCACGTTGCTAACTTTGATTTATTGTACACTTCATCCTTTTGTTGGTTTCATCAAATCATATAGCAGTTATTGGTGCTAACAAAATCATCAACATATTCTCAACATAACTCGTAGCCTTCTCTTCCAATCTGGTTTGCCTAAAGCTTACTAGTTATTTGTTGTTGCTCATATTGTTTATCTTATAAATAGATTACTTTATGTTGTTATCAACTATGAATTCCCTTATGAGTTAATGTACAAGTCACCTCCTACATATCTTAATTTCAAAAATTTTGGTTCTTTATGTTTTTTGGTTCTTTATGTTTTGCTTTTATTCTTGATAATGATAAAACTAAATTTAAACTTAAAGTTAGAAAATGTGTTTTTCTCAAATACAAAACTAGAATTAAAGGTACATTATTTTGGATACTAACAATAGGAAAATATTCATTAACAAAATTGTTACTTTTTATGAGAAAATTTTTTCATACAAAACATCTCATGATCATTCGAATGACAATGAAGAACAAATTTGAAATTTTGTTGATATTTCATAATACTATTTATTTTATTGAGTAAAAAGATGTACTATCATAATGATTGTAATGAAATGAACATAACATTCAAACGAGCATATCTATAACTTAAATTCTGTCTACTCTATGACAATCTTTTTAATCATTTAATATATATTAAAATTTATGTTTTATTGCTTTTTAAAACACTCATTCAATAGTTCTTGAGACCTTTTTATACTTATTGCTTACATGTTATGTAATTATTAATAGTTTAATAGTTCTTTGTAAAACATCTAATCAACAAAAAACTATGTTTATTTAAAATTTAAAGCAATTTAAATTGATTCAAACTTCACAAATTTATTAAATATCTAAAACTTAATCTTATTTCTAATTACCAAAATTTAAAAAGTTTTGTTAACCATACATATAGTCTTATGCCTAATCACTTAAGAACAAAGGACACATCTTTTATATATATATATATATATATATATATATATATATATATATATATATATATATATATATATATATATATATATATAAAAATAAAAAAAAAAAATAAAAAAAAAAAAAAAAAATAATAA